>Ga0307934_1000003_pt1 | contig 234435 bp, 216 predicted proteins | sample OrgLakmetageno90_FD_201838 | JGI IMG/M metagenome (GOLD analysis project Ga0307934, IMG submission 201838) | Saline water microbial communities from Organic Lake, Antarctica - #90 | ecosystem: Environmental > Aquatic > Non-marine Saline and Alkaline > Saline | place: Antarctica: Organic Lake...
AATCGTAAAATTAAAGTTGACCCGTCCGCTATTAAAAAGACCGCCATTTTAACGGTTGAGGGCGAGCATGATGATATTTCAGCCCTTGGGCAAACGCTTGCCGCGCATGATTTAACGCCCTCTTTGCCAGCGGATAAAAAATTCATTCACTTACAAGACAGCGTCGGCCATTACGGCATCTTCAACGGGCGCCGCTGGCGCGCACAAATTATGCCGCGCATACGACACTTTATGCGCCATTTTGATGAAAAAATGACCGCTATTCCCGAAGCTGACCTTAAAAAAGTGCCGGATTTAAAGCCGGAGCAATGGAACGAAAAAGATCATTCACTAGAGAATATAAAAAAGAGCTTTAAAGAGCAAAGCCAAAAGAAAGCAGCAAAAGCGGCAAAAGAGCCAAAAGAAAACTCATAATAAGGCGTAACTATGCACATGCTGCGGCACTGCAGCATAGTATTCAATACTAATTTCGCCCCTGTCTTGCTATGTCTAAGGGATAAAAGCCATATAAAAAGGCTTGGTTAGACAGGGACGCACTTGAAAAAAGATTTCAATAAACCATCACAAAAAAAGACTCAAAGCCCCAAAATAGGCTTTGCGCTTCAGGGCGGCGGTGCCTATGGCTCTTACACGCGCGGCGTTTTAAAAGCGCTGCTTGAAAATGATGTTTTGCCGAGCGCGGTAACGGGAACGAGCGCGGGCGCAATGAACGGCGCGATTTTGACCTATGGTCTCAATAGCGGCTCGCCGCAAAAAGCCATTCGCCTGCTGGATAAATATTGGAACAAGGTCGGCGCGCTTTGGTCGCAAGCCACGCCGCCAATGATGATCAGCACCTATCCTAATCTTTCAAGCCTGCAAAAAATGTTTATGAGCAGCGCCAGCATGTTTATGCAGCCGGGCTATGTCCTCAAAAGTATGAAAGATCAACTAAAAGCATGCATCCGAAGCTTTAAACCCTTGCGCGAAGGCTCTGTTAAGCTTTCTGTCAATGCTGTGCGCGAAGACCCAAAAACAGGCGCGCGCGAGCATGTCGTTTTTAAAGGCGATGATTTGAACGCGGACACAATTATTGTCTCGGGCAATTTAAAAGAGTTCGGGCCAGCGCGTTATAAAGACGGCAATTATTATGACGGGGCGTATTGGCGTAATCCGTGTATGGATGATTTGCTGGATAATGGCGTCACCGATCTTATTATCATCACCATTCAGCAAAAACCCGACAGACCCTTAAAGCCCTTGCACCAAGACCAAGGCCGCGAGAATCACGATACGCCAGGGCATGAACTTATCACCGATGAAATCCACGATCATATCGAATATATCCACCGCTACCATAAAGGCGTTAATTTACACCTCATCAGCCTTGATATTGACCCGTCATGGGATGATTCAAGCCGCATGAACGGCACGCCGCAATGGCTGGACAGGCTGGCTGAAAAAGGCTATCAGGATGGATTGGAATGGGTTCAAAAAAACAGCCGCTTTTTGGGTGTCTGTTCATCATATAAAACAAAGGCGTATAAGTGTCCGCATGATACCTGCATTTTGGGACAAAAACAAAGACAAGCCTGCTGTCAGTAGGACATCAAGCGTGCGCGCAAACTCAGACTTAAGTGAATTTCAAGCCAACCTGCATGAAATTCATCCGCGCCTGTTTTTAAAAGTCAGCCCCCGTGCCAAACGCCTTGCGCTGCGCCTTGATAATCACACGCATAATATCAATCTGGTTGTGCCTAAACGCTTCAATAAAGCCAACGCCCTTACCTTTGCCGTAACCCACACATGCTGGATCAACGAACAGCTCGATAGCCTTCCGCAAAGCGTGCCTTTTGAAGACGGCGTTATCATTCCCGTATTTGGGCGCGCGCTAACAATCAAAATTATCCCAACGCCAAACAAGCGCCGCACCGAAATTTCACATGATGCGCAGTTTATAAATATTCACACCAATCTTGAAGACCCCGCCACGCGCATAAAGCGCTATTTGAAAGAGATCGGTGCGGCGAAAATGAGCGCGCTGGCGCATGAAAAAGCCGCGCTGATCAACAAAGAAATCACCAAGCTTGATCTGCGCGACACCAAATCACGCTGGGGCAGTTGCTCGCCCGATGGGCGGATCATGCTGTCATGGCGGCTGATTTTTGCGCCTTATGATGCGATGGATTATGTCGTGGCGCACGAAGTGGCGCACTTAAAGCACATGGATCACAGTCAAAGATTTTGGAAACAATGCGAAGCGCTTTGTCTTGATTATAAAAGCGGCAAAAAATGGATACGCACGAACGGGCATGAACTCACGCGCTATGGCTTGTCGGCAAAGCCGGATGATTTCAAATAATCCATCGCGCCCTGCAAAATATGTTGCGCCGCCAGCTTATCGACCACCTGTTTTCGTTTTGTTCTAGACATATCCACAGATTCAATCAGAAAGTCTTCCACAGAAACTGTGGATAACCTTTCATCCCAAAACGCCATCCACGGGTTTTCCCCAACAATATCGGGGTATTTGGCCAGTTCTTCGGCAAAATGACGAATAGACTCACAGCGCGGCCCTGCGCTGCCGTCCATATTCAGCGGATAGCCGATGATTAGCCCGCCGATCTCATAGTCTTCCATCACGGTTTTCAAAATTAAAATATCTTTGGTAAATTTGCGTCTTTGAATGGTTTGCAAAGGCGTGGCAACGCTCAGGCGCGAATCCGTCACCGCAAGGCCAATCGTCTTGCTGCCCATATCAAGCCCTAAAAGGCGATTTCCCACCTTATAATCGTGCGCTATATCTTGTAAAATTCCAATTGGCATCTATGCTTGCACCTCTTCGCTGGCAATGATAAAAAACTATTCTGGTAAAGAAGTAAAGCAAACGCAAAAGAGAAAAGGAAGTCGCGCATGTCACTTGATAAAGAGACAGTCAAAAAAGTCGCCCGCCTCGCCCGTATTGAAATGAGCGATCAGGAGCTGGATGTTTATGGCCCGCAGCTTAACAACATCATCGGTTTTATCGAGCAGCTGGCCGAAGTGGACACCGACAATGTCGAGCCATTGCCAAGCCCCGTCAATATCGCCCTTCATTTGCGTGAAGATGTTGTCAATGATGGCAACATCACAGACAGCGTTTTGAAAAATGCCCCCGAAGAAATGGAAGATTTCTTTGTTGTTCCCAAAGTTGTTGAATAAAAGAAACGCCGTACTCACCAAACAAGGCCGCGAAACAGGAATTATAAATCATGAGCACATTAACAAACATGACCATTGCACAGGCTTTAAAAGGCCTTGAATCCAAAGATTTTACGTCTGTGGAATTAACACAGGCACATCTGGATCAAATGGAAAAAAGCCGCCACTTAAACGCCTATATTGTTGAAACGCCCCAAATTGCGCTTGAGCAAGCTGCCCAATCCGATAAAAAGCGCGACAATGGCGATCAATCAGGCCTTTTAGAAGGCATTCCGGTCGCAATCAAAGATTTGTTCTGCACCAAAGGCGTACAAACCACCGCTTCCAGCAAAATCTTGGAAGGGTTTGTGCCGCAATATGAATCCACCGTCAGCCAAAACTTGCTAGATAATGGCGCAGTGATGCTCGGCAAAACAGGGCTTGATGAATTTGCGATGGGTTCCTCCAATACAACCAGCTATTTCGGCAATATTATCAATCCGTGGAAACGCACCAATGATCCAAAAACCGATATCGTTCCCGGCGGTTCATCCGGCGGCTCTGCGGCGGCGCTTGCAGCGCGGCTTTGCATGGCTTCCACAGGCACAGACACAGGCGGCTCGATCCGCCAGCCTGCCAGCTTTTGCGGCATTTCAGGCATTAAGCCTACATATGGGCGCTGCTCGCGCTGGGGCGTGGTGGCGTTTGCCTCCTCGCTTGACCAAGCCGGCGCGTTCGGGCGCACTGTCGAAGATAGCGCGATCTTTTTACAGGCCATGAGCGGCTATGACAAAAAAGACAGTACCTCAGCCAACAAACCCGTGCCAAATTGGCGCGACACATTCAGCGGCGATATTAAAGGCAAGAAAATCGGCATCCCCAAAGAATACCGCATGGACGGCATGCCGCAAGAAATCCAGACCCTTTGGGATCAAGGGATTGAATGGATGAAGGATGCGGGCGCTGAGATCGTTGATGTCAGCTTGCCACACACAAAATATGCGCTTCCAACCTATTACATCATTGCCCCTGCCGAAGCCTCATCAAACCTTGCGCGCTATGATGGCGTGCGATATGGCCTGCGCGTTGAGGGTGAAAACCTCAATGATACTTATGAGAAAACCCGCGCCGCTGGCTTTGGAGATGAGGTCAAACGGAGGATTATGATCGGCACTTACGTATTATCAGCAGGGTATTACGACGCTTATTATATCAAAGCACAGAAAGTACGCCGTTTGATTTTACAAGATTTTGAAAATGCTTTTAAGCAATGTGATGCGCTATTGACCCCGACGGCGCCTTCAACCGCTTTTGCCATTGGTGAGAACGAGGATGACCCGATTAAAATGTATTTGAACGATGTCTTCACCGTTCCCGCTTCGCTGGCTGGACTTCCCGGCATGTCTGTTCCCGCAGGGCTTGGCGCGGATGGTTTGCCGCTTGGTTTGCAAATTATTGGCCGCGCGTGGGACGAGGAAACTGTTTTGCAAGTTGGTCACGCTGTTGAGCGCGCCGCTGCTTTTAAAGCCATGCCAAATTTCGCGCAAGAAAAGGCCGCTTAATGAAACATAATATAGCCACATTTTTAACGCTCTTCTTTTTGCTAACGCTGTGCTTTGAAGCGGCAGCACAAACAAGCGCGCCTTTTACTTCGCGCTCTGAAAGCACAACAACGCAAGAGTTTGAATCAGGCCCTGCGCTTTCCACCAAAGGAAACAGCGCACAAGAGAATGCTCCAAAAGTCAGCAATGAGCAAAGAAATGAGCCCACAGGCGAAAAAGACACACGAACATGGCGTGACATGTGGGACGAAAAACGAAATGAGCAAGATGCACAAGGCCTCAAAGCCCGCATGCCCGCCCCTTCAAATACTGCAACGCCTTTATCTACCGAGCAGGCTAATAATTTTTACGCACATTGCGCCTCAAACAACGACCCGCGCATGAGCCAAAGCACGCAAGAGGCTATGTGCGCCTGTAACGCTGTTATGATGCAGCGTCACATGAGCGTTGAAGATGTGCAATTAATGGTATCTGACACGCAAGAGAGCCGCCTTGCGCTTAACAAAATGCTGCTGGAAGTGTATGCACCCTGCATGAACTATCCGGTTAATGATCTGATTTTGGGCGAGTGCCTGCAAAACCCCCAGCTCGATAATGCGACCACATCAAAAGATGCGCTTTGTCTGTGTATGGCTGAAAGAACCGCCGCATGGTTTTTGGATGAGGGTCGTAATTTAATGGGTCGTCTGATTGCTGAAAACCCTAACATTACAGATCCGATCAGCCCCGTCATGGAAAGTCGCCCCTTTAAAAACGCCGCCATGCAAAGCCTGACATCTTGTATGGGAGGGCTTTAATTTTATGAGCCGTATTTTTCGTCAAATATCATTGCTTGCGCTTGTTATGATGACATTAAGCGTTGTCTTCACAGCGAGTGAAACGCGCGCGCAGCAAGCGTTTTTCAAAAGCTTTACCGCAGAAGATAACCAATCCGTAATGACGGATGAATTTTATCAAAGCTGTATTGAAAACCCGGTTTTCGTCTTGTCACCCGAAGCGATGGAAGAGCTTTGTACATGCGCCGATATACGATCACGAATTGTCGCCGAACAACAGCTGGGCGCTATGTCCAGCGACATTTTGGACCCCGTCAGAAGTGATATCGAAATTGATGATAAAACTTTGATTCTTGATATATATGGTCATTGTCTTTTTGTGCCCGCGCGTGAAAATTCCTACATGGATTGTATGGCAGATGACAGAACCCCCTTCTTTTTTCCAAAAGCCGGCACGCAAATCGCTTATTGCCAGTGCGTCGCGCTGGGAGAAGAAGATTATTTCGCAATGATGGCAGAGCCTTATTTGCGTTATCAATGGGACATACGCAATGGCGAAATTGTTGATCCGATTGCGCTTGTACGCTGGTCAACCAATTACATTTTAGAAAATAGAAAATTTACAGCCGCGTGCCGCGATCAGTTCCACCAATAATTTATAAACCAAACGAATAAAAGCGTATTTAAAGAGGATAAAAAAGCATGTCACAATTTATGAAAGGCAAAACGGGCGATTGGGAAATTGTTATCGGTTTGGAAATTCACGCCCAGATCATTGCCAATTCAAAACTATTCTCGGGCGCTTCCGCCACTTTTGGCGCTTCGCCCAATAGCCAGGTCAGCTTTGTTGATGCGGCCATGCCCGGCATGCTCCCTGTGCTGAACGAAAAATGTGTTGAGCAAGCTGTGCGAACAGGTTTGGGCTTAAATGCTCACATCCATAACAATTCCGTCTTTGCCCGTAAAAACTATTTCTATGCCGATTTGCCGCAAGGCTATCAGATATCACAATTCGAAGACCCGATTGTCGGCAAAGGCGAAATCGAGATTGATCTGCCGAACGGCGAAACTAAAATGATCGGCGTGACGCGCCTGCATCTGGAGCAAGACGCTGGCAAATCATTGCATGACCAGCACCCCACCAAATCATTCGTTGATCTGAACCGCTCTGGCTGTGCCTTGATGGAGATCGTATCAGAGCCCGACATTCGCGGCCCTGAAGAAGCCGTGGCGTATTTATCAAAAGTGCGGATGATTTTGCGCTATTTAGAGACATGCGATGGCAACATGGAAGAAGGCTCAATGCGTGCTGATGTCAACATCTCTATTCGCAAGCCGGGCGATGAACTCGGCACACGCGCCGAGATCAAAAACGTCAACTCGCTCAAAGCTGTGCAGCAAGCCATCGATTTTGAAGTGCTCCGCCAGATTGAGCTGATTGAAGGCGGCGGCGAAGTTGTGCAGGAAACACGCTTGTGGGACCCTGCCAAAATGGAAACACGCTCAATGCGCTCAAAAGAGGAAGCGCATGATTACCGCTATTTCCCTGACCCCGATCTGTTGCCGCTTGAGATTTCAAATGATTATATTGAGCAAATCCGCAAAACTTTGCCGGAACTGCCCGACCCCAAAAAACACCGCTTCATGAGCGAATATGGTCTCAGCCTTTACGATTCGAGCGTTTTGATCGCCGAAAAAGAGCGCGCTGCTTATTTTGAAACAGCCGCGAATGACAAAGACGCCAAACTCACCGCGAACTGGGTTATCAACGAGCTTTTGGGCATTTTGAACAAAGCGGGGCAAACCTTATCAGACTCCCCTATTTCCGCCGAACAGCTCGGCGGGCTTGTCGCGCTGATTGAAGACAACACAATATCGGGGAAAATCGCCAAAGATGTGTTTGCTGAAATGTATGAAAGCGGCAAAGACGCTGATGTGATTGTCGAAGAAAAAGGCTTAAAACAAGTCACAGACACAGGCGCAATCGAAGCCATCATTGATGATGTCATTGCCGAAAACCCTGATAATGTCGCGGCCTATCGCGGCGGCAAAGACAAGCTGTTTGGCTTTTTTGTCGGTCAGGTCATGAAAAAATCACAAGGCAAAGCAAACCCTGCTATGGTGAATGACCTTTTGAAAACAAAACTGTCTGGCTAACATTATGGTGAAGCAAAAATACGAATATAAAGTAGCAATTTACCGCGAGCCACTGCTTGGTTCGATTTTGCTGCAAGGCTCAAAAGTTGACCCGCTTAAATATTCCGAATTTTTGAACAAAAACGCCATTCACGGCTGGGAAGTTGTCTCGATGGAACGTGAAAGACGCCGCGCTTTGATATTTTTCTCACGCGAGGCGTTTTTGACCATCATGAAGCGCGCTGTCGGTGAAACAACTGCGGCCGAGACAGCATAAAGGGCGGATCATGTTAAAAACAAAGCCACTTTACTTAACACTGATTGCCACCGGAATCATCGCCGCTATCATTGGCCTTGTTCAAATGTGGACAGAGATGATCTCTGGCGAACTTTTCTCAAAATCAATGATCTCACTGGTGGTTGTCGGCATTACATCGGCTTTTTTAATGGCCATTCAATATGATGTTTCCTCCGGCAAAAGCCGTATCTTACTGATCTCTGTGGTTGTTCTCGGCCTTACTTTTGCGGCGCTGTGCCTTTTACAGCTATGGATTGCGCCCTTTGAAGCGGCGCTTTTTACAAAACTGCTTTTAACCCTTATTATTGTTTTCGGCCTGCTTGCTTTTGTTATGGCTGTAAAGGAAGATTTCGGCTCGGAAAAGAAAATGCGAGACGATCACTATCTCGACTAACCCACCCTTTTACCAAGAGGCTTCATATGTCAGATTTAATGCCCCCCAGCAAAGGCCAAACCATCCCTATTGATCTCGGCCAAAGCGCCAGCAAACGCCTTGTTTGCGGTCTACGGTGGGACCCGATGGAGACCACACAATCACAGCTATTGGATGGCGGTGCGCCCGTCTCCCCCGGTCGCGGCGGCGCGACAGACGTCTATGATCTTGATTTGATCTGCCTTTGCTATGACAAAAATGGCGCTTACTTAGGCGGCGTAACAGGCGAAGAAGGCAACCACAACGCCGATCACGGCAATATTTATCACACAGGCGACGTTGTTGACGGCGAAGACAACCACGACGATGAACAAATCATGTTCGAGCTGTTCAATATGTCATCAGAAATCCATAGCATCTTCATCATTGCAGAAATTCAAAGCGCCCATAATTTTGGCGATATCCGCTTGCCGAAAATCCGTATTGCTGACCCGATATCGGACAATAACTTTGTAAACATCCCGCTCGGCGATCAAGGTTTTGAAAGCCACAGCGCCTTTGTGCTGGGTCGTCTGCATCGTGATGGCCCTGAATGGGCGCTGGAATATATCGGTGATTATTGCCATGTCGGCCAAGTGCGTGACTGGTCAACTTCGCTTATTTCCTATCTCGGCCTCAGCGCCCCTGCGCAATCCGCCAGCGTGCAAGGACCGCAAAATTTGAACGCAGGCGAGATTGCAAAACTAAAATACTCTGCCGAAGCGCGACACCGTGTTTTATGTGGCCTGCGATGGGACCCCATCGACCATGATGTGAAAACAGGCATTTTAAGCGGCCCTGAAAATATCTCGACCTATGATCTCGACCTTGCCTGCGTTTTGTTTGATGAACATGGCGATGCCATTGACGGCGTTTCGGCGCAGCCTGAAGAGAATATTGACGATACAGGCTTTGTTTATCACAGCGGCGATGATGTGGACGGCGAAGGCGACCGTGACGATGAGACCATATCAGTTGAGCTCAAAGAACTACCTGAGCATATTCACCACATTATATTCGTGGCCGAGATTCAAAGCTCACATAGCTTTTCCGACATCATAAACCCCGCGATCCGTATCGCCGATGCCAAAACCGATAAGTCGCAATTATTCATCCCCCTCAACGACCAAACCCAGCAAGACAAAAACGGTTATATCTTCGCCCGCATGTTCCGCCACGCCGATGGCTGGATGGTGCATTTTATTGATGAATTCTTCCATAGCGAGAACATCCCAGACCTGATTTCGCATTTAAAACGCTATTTGAACTGATCTAAGCTTGATCTAGGGCAGCGCTTCTGTTAATTCAATAATAGCCATTCAAGAGTTAGCAAGAATGGCCAAGGATGGGTACGTGGCCGAGTGGCTGAAGGCGCTCCCCTGCTAAGGGAGTATGGGGTTTATAGCCTCATCGAGGGTTCGAATCCCTCCGTATCCGCCATTTTAAAAACTAACTATTTTTACAGATGTTTTTGTATAAGCTATTTTTATTCATTAAAATTGTCTTAGGGAAATCTACAAATGAACACTCACAAAAATGCCCTGTTTTTATTTTTAAGTCTTGCTTTATATACATTGGCCTTCCCCGTAAAAGCACCAGCCCAAGATGTGGGCACTATAATTTCTCATGGAAACTTAAAGAAAGACTTGCTCGATTTTTCAGATAGAAGCAGATGGGAAAAGATGCGCAAAAGTTATGAGTACGAGCAACAATCCAAACTCGTTAATGAAATTTTATTTCTGAACGACCCACCTAAAGCTCTGGCATCCTTAGAGTGGTTGAAAGATATCGTAAAAGAGGGTGAAGAAACATACTATGTTTATCCGTCCATTTACGCAATTCAACTGCATCGCGTAAATTATGTATCAAACAATACAGAGGCTAAAATTACAGCGAAAGCCATGAGTTACTATTCAAAACTACTCTTACTGACAGATGCAGCACGCTGCGATGATAATGGCGTTGGTACAAATCGGTTTTATAATTTATCAAAAACACTTTCAAACGTTGATAAAGAAACAGAAAGCCTTCCTGACAACATCAAGAGAATAGCAATGAACAACGCTTTATTTCTTGAAGACAAATACAAAAATCGCAAAAAACAACCTTCAATCTGTCAAACTGGGGTCGGCTTCATGGCGAGAGCTCTGCAAAGTGAAAAGACAGAAAAAGTGGAGAGTGTTGCAAAAGAAGGTAACAAATACGGTCATATTCCCGGCTCTATTGTGATTTCGATAGTTCCAGATAATAACATAGATGTGTTTTATATCTCTGATGAAGACTGGAACAACAAACGTAACGAAATTAGAACATCATTTTCAAAATCTCTTAATAAGGAAAAAAACTAATACAAAGAACATCATTTGAAGCTTCGTAATGCAATTTAGTTTCATCAGCTTTTATTTAATCATAAATCGGTATTTTAAACCTAATTCATTCTCTTTTTTCAATTGCCAATCTTTTTTCTAATCACGAATTCATCTGCATTTTTATTTTTTTCTGATATAGTTATTGAAATGCCTTCCTCGCTTTCATCTAAGCTTCTCATCAGCCTAATTTTAAAAAATATATAGGATCTCAAATGGACTTTTTTATCAAATCCGCGCGCGCGCATCACATTGAGGTTGTTCCTCTGAATGAGCAGGAATTCACAGAGTTTCTTAAAAAGGCAACACCCGCACAAAAGGCGATGATCGGCAACAGCGCGTTCATGGCAAAGGCTGGGCAAAGTCTGTTTTTGAATAATGAAGACGGCACAATCGACAGTTTGCTTGTGGCGGTAAGCGACCCTGTCGGGCTTTATGATAGCGCGCACGCGGTCAAGGCCATACAAGCGCGTTTTGATGGTGCGGGGCTGGAGAATACAAGCTTTGCGCTGAAAACAGATGGCTTTGAAACAGATGAAATCGCCTTGCTTTATGCAGGCTGGGGGCTGGGTTGCTATCAATATACCCGCTACAAAAAATCTGATGTCGGCAAGCCTGCGCTTGTGCGCGATAAAAATCACGATGATCCCCGCATTAATGCGCTGATTGATAGCATCACGCTTATCCGCGATCTTATCACAACGCCCGCTAACGATATGGGCCCGCAAGAAATTGAAGATGCGGCGCGCGCGCTTGTGAAAAAGTACGATGCCACAATGACCGTCATTGACGACAAAAAACTAAAAACAGATTTTCCGCTTATTTTCGGCGTTGGCGATTCAAGCCCGCGCCGCCCGCGCCTGATTGATATGAAGTGGGGCGATGAAAACGCGCCCAAAATCACCTTGGTCGGCAAAGGCGTTAGCTTTGATACAGGCGGGCTAAATTTAAAGCCAACTGCCGCAATGGCCTTCATGAAAAAAGACATGGGCGGCGCGGCGCATGTTTTGGGGCTTGCGAATATGATTATGGCGATGGGGCTAAAAATTCGGTTGCGTGTATTAATCCCTGCGGTTGAAAATTCGGTCTCAGGCGTTGCATTCCGCCCCGGCGATGTTTTGCAAAGCCGCAAAGGCTTAACCGTTGAAAACACAAACACAGACGCCGAAGGTCGCCTTATTTTGGCAGATTCGCTGACATATGCTTGTGAGGAGAATCCCGATATTGTGATCGACTATGCCACGCTCACTGGCTCTGCGCGCGCTGCGCTGGGGCATGAGATACCGCCATTCTTCACCAATGACAAATCCCTCGTTGAGCCGCTGGCAAACGCCTCAGAGGCGCAGAGTGACCCTATATGGCATATGCCGCTGTGGGAGAGTTACCATTCGCTGATTGAAAGCCCGATCGCTGATCTTGTGAATAGTGCAAAACAGCCGGGGGATTTGATTTATAGCGCGCTTTTCTTGCAAAAATTCTTGCTCAATGACACAAGCTGGGTTCATCTGGATGTGTATGCATGGGAAAATAACGGCAAAGCGGGTTGTCCTGCTGGCGGCACAGATATGGGCATGCGGGCTGTTTATGCGATGCTGGAAGAAAAATACGGGCGCTAAGCCTTTTTTTAAGCTGACAAAATCGTTTTAGCAAAATCCGATAATGTATCGTCGCGCGCGCCCATCACCATGATGATATCGCCTGCTTTATGGTTGCCTTGCACGAATTTGGGAATGTCGCCGCGCGCGTTGAAAAAATGTGCGTTTACGCCCTGCTCTTTTAACGCTGTAATGATATCGGAAGATGAAATGTCTTTTTGCGCTTGGCCGCCCGCATAATAAATTTCGGGCATAATGAAGATATCATCTTTTTGAAGTAAAGAAGCAACGACCTCAATCAGATCATCTTTCATCATTTTGGTCGGGCCAAAGCCATGGGGTTGAAACACCACAATTTTACGGCCTTTATATTGCGCGAGTGTCCGCAAGCTCGCCTGAATTTTATCCGGATTATGACCGAAATCATCAATGATCGTTGCGTTTTTATCATGAGACACAACTTCAAACCTTCGCTTTATCCCTTTGAACTCACACATATATTCTGCAAACTGTGAAAGTGATATATCACATTGATACGCCGCGCAGCACGCCGCCAAAGCGTTCAAAATATTATGCTGGCCGGGCATACGAATATGTATCGCGGCGCTTTCCCCTGTTTGTGTTTGAATGATATTAAAATCACTGCCATGGGCGTGCATTTGTATGTCTGTGGCGATGAAATCAGCGCACTTTGTTTTTATGCCGAATGTTATGATTTTGGCCGCAACGTCCGTCATATAAAGCGCGGCAACTTCAGGGTCGTCCATATTTAGAATAACGGTTTCGCGCGTGCGCTTTAAAAGATCACTGAAAATAACGCGCAGCTCTTCAATGGGTTTATGATCCATTGTGATATTGTTCAAAATTGTGACGGCGGGATTGTAAGACGATACGGAATTATCACTCTCATCCGTCTCACAGACGAAAATATCGCCCTTCCCCGTGAGCGCATTGCCGTTACCGCGCTCCTGCCAAAAATTCACAATATGCCCGCCATTCATCATTTGCGGCGCAAGCCCGTGCATCTCAAGCACAAAGCCGATCATGCCCGTAACGGTCGTTTTACCGCTTGTGCCGGAAACGGCAATGGCTTTGCCTTGGTTGATAAAACGCGCCAGAATCTCGGCCTTGTTATAAATCGGTAAGCCCAGCTCGTTTGCTCTTTTTAAATCGGGAACAGTCCGCTCAATCGCGCTTGAGGCGATAACAGCGTCCAGATGCGGCGCGATACCGCTTCCATCTTGTCGATAAAGGCGCATGCCCTCTTCTTGCAGGACTTGGAATTTTTCAGGTGTCTGCCCTTGGTCAAACGCACGGTCAGAGCCACAAATAATAGCGCCCTGCGCCTTTAAAAGCCGCGCAATCGGCAGCATGCCACTGCCGCCAAGGCCACAAATAAAATAATGAGGAGCGTGAGACATCTCGTTTACGTCTTTACTTCATAAAGCTTTCAAGCGAATCGGACACGTTATTCGCACTTGATGGATTCGTGCGCGCCGATGCGCCAACGCCCGGATTCATTGTCTGGTTTAAGCTTTCGGTATTATTGCCGATAATGGCCGCACGGTCTGCTGTGCCTGTTGATTCTGTGAAGCCAGTGACAGGAGGCAAAGAGGCTGCGCCGGGGATGGTGCTACGCTTTTGAAGCGTTGGCAGAGAATCATAGGCATCGCTCTGAAGCGCCGAGCGTGCGGGTCTGAACTCTTCCATACCGGCAAGCTCGGGATTATTCTCAAAATGCTGATGGTAATTAGGCAATGGTTGTGCCGACGCAGGCATATCGCGAAAATCAACGATGATTGTAGCGGGGTATTTAAACAGCGCGCCTGTTTCGTAATCGACCCACGTGCCGACAAAGGCTGTGCCGACATTGGCGATGGAAATATTTTGCGCTTGCTGGTCAATGATCACTGTTTTCTCGCGGTTGCCATCTGCCATACAGCGTACGGTCAAATCTCCCGGGCGGCGGGATATGCGCGCTGTGCCGGGCGTTATGATGCGATAAACCATGTCGCCATTATCAACAAAACAAAACGCGTCATGTGCGCCGGGTGTTTTAACGGTAATGTCCTGCGTCGCACTATCCAAGACAGTGGCGCAACCCGATACAAATGTAAGAGCGAGAAAAGACAGAAAAATTGTGCGTATCATAATGATCCTTAACCATGATTTTCTTTCATGATACGGGATGAATCCCCCCATGACAATCAGCCATGTTGATAAGATTGTGGATTATCCCGTTATCCTGAAACGCTTTTTTTATCATCCGCGCTAACAGCAAGGTTTTTGATATCAAAAGTCAGATCATCATTTTTAGCGCTCACTTTAACCTGTGCACCATCGCTGATTTCGCCTTCAAGGATCAATTCTGCCAGCTTATTTTGCAGCTCATTTTGAATCACGCGCTTTAAAGGGCGCGCGCCATAGGCGGGATCATAGCCGTGATCGGCCAAAAGCTTTTTGGCTTTTTCATCCAGCGTGATCGCAATTTTACGGTCTGATAAAAGTTCATGCAAATAGCGAAGCTGTATTTCGACGATGCCCGCCATTTGATCGCGCCCCAATCTACGGAACAATAACAACTCATCCAGACGGTTCAAAAATTCAGGGCGGAACGCTTTGCGCACTACATCCATGACCTGATCACGAACCAGATCAACATCTTCACCATCTTTTTGCGCCACCAAAAATTCAGCGCCCAAATTCGAGGTCATAATCAAAACCGTGTTTGAAAAATCAACCGTGCGCCCCTGCCCGTCCGTTAAGCGGCCATCATCCAGAACCTGAAGCAAAATATTAAACACATCAGGGTGCGCTTTTTCAACCTCATCAAACAACACAACCTGATAAGGACGGCGGCGAACAGCCTCGGTTAGCGAGCCACCTTCATCATAGCCGACATAGCCGGGCGGTGCGCCGATCATGCGCGCCACGGAATGTTTCTCCATATATTCGGACATATCCATACGAATCATCGCTTGATCATCATCAAACAAATATTCTGCGAGCGCTTTGGTTAGCTCTGTCTTGCCGACGCCTGTCGGACCGAGGAACAAAAACGAACCAATCGGGCGCCCCGGGCTTTGCAAACCTGCGCGGCTTCGGCGGATAGCATTGGAGACAGCTTTGACGGCTGCATCTTGCCCCACAACACGCTCAGCAATTTTGTCTTCCATCTGCAAAAGCTTCTCGCGCTCTCCTGCCATCATTTTATCAACCGGAATCCCTGTCCAGCGGCTTACGATGCCGGCGATTTCATCAGCGGTGACCTCTTCCATAATCAAATTATGCCCCTGATATTGCGCGGCCTGTTCCAGTTTTTGCTCAAGTTCCGGAATGCGTGAGTGCATTAATTCCCCTGCTTTTGTCCAGTCGCCATCGCGCTGTGCGCGTTCCAGCTCACTTCTGGCCTGATCAAGTTTGTGCGTTAGCTTTTGACCCGATTGCAGCTTTTCTTTTTCCGCTTCCCACTGGCCTGTTAAATCGGCTGATTTTTTCTCTAAATCGGTGAGCTCATCCTCAAGTTTTTCAAGACGGTCTTTGGTGGCCTGATCTTTCTTTTCTTTCTTTAAAGCTTCGCGCTCAATCTTTAACTGCATGATACGGCGGTCAAGCTCATCAACCGATTCAGGCTTTGAATCAACCTGCATCCGCAAGCGCGATGAAGCCTCATCCATCAAATCAATCGCTTTGTCCGGCAAAAAACGGTCGGTGATGTAGCGGTTTGATAAAGTCGCTGCGGCAACAATGGCGGTATCCGTAATGCGTACACCATGGTGGCCTTCGTATTTTTCTTTTAAGCCGCGCAAGATCGAGATTGTGTCCTCAACCGTTGGTTCGGCGATAAAGACAGGCTGGAAACGACGCGCAAGGGCGGCGTCTTTTTCGATATGTTTACGATATTCATCAAGCGTGGTTGCCCCCACCATGTGAAGCTTACCGCGCGCAAGGGCGGGCTTGAGCATGTTGGACGCATCCATTGCGCCGTCGGCTTTACCCGCGCCGACAATTGTGTGCATCTCGTCCAAGAACAAAACAATTTCGCCTGCATGACTTTCAATTTCATCAATCACCGCTTTTAAACGCTCTTCGAATTCACCGCGGAACTTTGCGCCCGCAATTAATGAGCCTAAATCAAGCGACATCAAACGCTTGTTTTTCAAACTCTCCGGCACATCGCCATTCACGATTCGAAGCGCAAGCCCTTCGACAATCGCGGTTTTACCAACGCCCGGCTCACCGATCAGAACGGGATTATTTTTAGTGCGGCGCGATAGAACCTGAATCGTGCGACGGATCTCTTCATCACGGCCAATGACGGGGTCAAGCTTGCCCTCGCGCGCGGCTTCCGTTAAATCCTGCGCATATTTTAATAAGACCTCAAATTGCCCTTCGGCATTTTCAGTGTCAGCCGTGCGGCCTTTACGCATATCATTGATAGCTTGGTTGAGGCGCACAGGCGTTAAGCCCGCCCCGACCAAAAGCCCTTCAATGTCGCTGGCTTTGGCATGGATCATTGCTTGTAAAATGCGCTCGCCCGTAATGAATTTATCACCAGATTTTTCAGCAAAACCGACAGCGCTATCAATAATTTTTGCAAGATCCGTTGAAATCCGAAGGCCACCAGCCCCCGGCCCTTCGACAACAGGAATTTTGGTGAGCGCTTTATCAAGCTCGCGACTGACTTTGTCCGCGTCGCTCTCGGCGGCGTTAATAAGCTTTTTAATCAGGCCATCTTCATCATCCAGCATCACGCGCAATAAATGCTCAGGCTCTAGCGATTGATTCTTGCGGCGCATCGCGAGCGTTTGTGATTTTTGAATAAAACTGCGGCTTTTTTCTGTGAAACGTTCAAAATCCATGATGATTATCTCCTTTATGTGAAGAGTAATCCTTTGCGGCAAAAATACAAGCCGCGTACAAAAAAAAGCGGCCTAAAGCCGCTTTCTAAAATTACCGATAAATCCCTAAACCTATGCGTCTTCGAGATTTTTGTCGGATGTTACTTTTTCGCCTAAAATGCTTTGCGGCAAACTTAAATCTTCTTTTTCAACGACAGGCTTTTTAGAAGGCTGATTTTTATGAACCGGTTTCTTTACAGGCTGTGTCTTTTGCGGTGCTGGCTCAACATTTTGCTGAATTTGCACATTCAAACCAGAACCGTCTGTTTCAACATGCTCTTCCCAGTTATTAATGACACGCTGATAATGCTCAGCATATTGCAAATAGCTTTCGGCCAGAACGATGTCCCCTGCGCTACCGGCATCACGGGCAAGGGTAATATATTTCTCATGAACCTGATGGGCTGTGCCGCGAATACGGACGTCAGGGCCGTTACTGTCGAAAACCTGTGTGCGGTTTGAATTTCCACGGCGGTTATTACCGCTATTTCCATTATTTCCGTTATTACCACGGCTTCTCGATTTTCTATTTGAGGCTACGTGTCTCATGTTCTGATACCCATTTTTCTTTTTAAAATTAAGCCGCTTACATTAACCGACATCTTCGATTCTACGTGATTCACCTACACTTGACCAGACCTTACCGTTTCGAAATCCTGCTCTTAAGGCTTTCGACGCTGTATTCTTGTGTAAACTTGAATATCTATTTTGTATCAATTTAACGGCCATACAATCAACAAACTCATCAATAAAAAAATCACTTTTCCCCAAAAGAGATTTCCACAACCCGCGGTATCCCTGCCAGATCGGCATGTGTATAGCTTTGCAAGATGCCAGTATCCATGCCGAGTCGCATGACTTCTGAATGTTGCGAAAATCCGATTTCAAAAAAAGCAAAACCACTGGGGACAAGATGCGATTTTAGGGAAGAAAATATCTTTTTATAGCAATCAAGACCATCATCGCCCGCCACCAATGCCAGATTCGGGTCATATTTTCGGACATTTTCAGACAGATTCGCCATTTCGTGATTCGCGATATAAGGCGGATTAGAAACAATCACATCAAACACGCCTTCAACATTGTCCATCCAGTTTGATTGTTTCAAAACAAGGCGCGTGCCTAATTCATGACGATCTTGATTGCGCCGCGCCACTTCAAGCGCTGTTTTGCTGATATCAACCGCTACGCCCTTGGCATTTTGGTAGAGTTTTAACAATGTGATGATGAGACAGCCGCTTCCCGTACCTAAATCGAGAAAGCGCAAAGCGGCGTTATTATCTTTATATCGCTTTTGAACCGCTTCAATGATGGTTTCCGTGTCCGGGCGCGGATCAAGAACATCATTTGTGACATAAAAGCGAAAGCCGTAAAATTCGGCTTCTTGAATGATTTTGGTATAAGGCTCACCGCTTTTTGCGCGCGCCACCCAGCTTTCGATTTGCGCCAGCGCCTCGTTATCTAAGGTAACATCGGCGCTCGTGCCATGGCGGTAATCATCCAGCCCAAGCAATGTCGCTATGAAAGCGCGCGCCACTAAAGACGGGTTTAAAATCTCCGCATCGGCCAATTGTTTTTCGGTTTGTTTGTATAAATGAGAGGCAAGCATAAGAGCGGCTTTTTAAAAATCCATTTCGGCCAGCTTCATCGCATTATCTTCGGCAATCAGCTGGTCAATGATTTCATCCAACGCTTCGCCGCGCACCACTTCATCAAGCTTATAAAGCGTAAGGTTGATTCGGTGGTCTGAAACGCGCCCTTGAGGAAAATTATAGGTACGGATGCGCTCTGAGCGATCCCCCGACCCCACTTGTGATTTGCGATCTGCAGCGCGCTCGTAGGCAAGGCGCTGGCGCTCGGCATCATAAATGCGCGTCCGTAGAACCTTCATCGCTTTGTCGCGATTTTTGTGCTGGGAACGCTCTTCCTGCATTTCAACAATAATGCCTGTCGGCACATGGACGATGCGCACTGCACTATCGGTTGTGTTGACATGCTGGCCACCTGCCCCTTGGGAGCGGAAGGTGTCAATGCGCAAATCGCGCTCATCAATGTGAATGTCAACGTCCTCTGCTTCAGGTAGCACCGCGACAGTGGCGGCCGATGTGTGAATGCGCCCGCCGGATTCGGTTTTAGGGACGCGCTGTACGCGGTGTACGCCTGACTCGAATTTCAGTTTTTCAAAGACATTGCGGCCTTTAATTTCGGCAATGACTTCTTTGTAACCGCTTAAATCACTCTCGGAAGCTTCGATCACCTCAAATTTCCAGCCGAGCTTTGAAGCATAGCCCTTATACATATCCAAAAGATCACCCGCAAAAAGCGCGGCTTCTTCCCCGCCCGTTCCGGCGCGGATTTCTAGTATCGCGTTTTTCGCATCCGCTTCGTCTTTGGGGATGAGCGCGGCTTTAATTTTTTCTTCAAGTGCCGGTATCGTGACTTTCAATGATTGCAATTCATCATTGGCAATCTCTTTCATTTCAGGATCACTGAGCAAGCCTTGCAAATCAGCCTGCTCTTTCAACGCATCCTCATAAGCCGTGACAGCTTCAATCACGGGCGATAAATCGGCATATTCAGTTGATAGCTTTACAAAATCCTCGCCCGACAAATTGCCTGCCGCCATTAAGGCCGACAGCTCTTCATAGCGCGCTTTCACTGGATAGAGTTTTTCAAGTAAGGCCATTTATTTATCAATATGTTCGTGTGGAATATAACAGCACGTATAATATATGTGCTGCGTCGCTATTGAGGCGTTTCCAAGGAAACATCCTCAGCTGAGACAGTATAGCTGTGCAAAGATTGCGGGTCTAGATCTACATTGCGGCGAATATCACCCGGCGCGCCGAGGGGCGGCATTTGAACATTATTGATGGCAAAATCAAGAACGCCGATATTGCCCGTATCCATCACCATGCCTATACCTTCAGGGACTATATATGTCTCGCCGGGTTTAAGAACGCGCGATATAAGAACTTTTTTCTCGTTGTCACGAATTTCCAGCCATGCATCTTCACGCGCGGTGATCGTTATCTCAGATTCTTGTGATGCCATCACCGATGCACTTGACTCTAAATTGTTATTTGTAAGAGAACGCGAGAAAAACGAGCCCGATGCCGGCTCGATCTGTGTTAACAACACTGCCATATTATCCAGATCAGGAAACTGATTCATCATCGGCATATCCCGTGCCGCTGTCTTTAAAGGCGGCACATCTTGTATCGGATGCGTGTCTTTACCGGGGCTAAGCATGAAAAGACCGCTCATAAGAGCCACTAGGGCCAAACAAGAGGCGGCGATCACATAACGGCTCGGGATTTTGGTTTCAGATGCAGAGACAGGCATTGATATCTCAGGCTTGCTAACGCCGCCTACCAATTGTTTTTTAAATAAATGAACAATCTTTTCACCATCAAGGCTCAGATATTCCGCATAAGTGCGCACAAAGCCAATCGCATAAGCGCGCCCCGGAAGGTGGTCAACGCGCCCTTCCTCAATGGCTGTGAGGTGAACCGCGCGAATGCGAAGCGCGGCTTCAACGTCTCGCAAAGATAAATTATAATGACAGCGCGTACGCATGAGTATTTCCCCCACCGCTAAATCGGTGTGGTCTGCCCAGTCATGTTCATGACCATCAGTGACGTTTCTCTGCGTGTTACTCATGCGTCTACATTACGCAAAATGATTGTCATGACAATCATTAATTTAGAACAATCCCTGTGCGCTTTTATCTTTTAGGCCATAAGCATCATGAAGCGTACGCACCGCTAGCTCTGTGTATTCGGCAGATAACAGCACACTGATTTTAATCTCTGAGGTCGAGATCACTTTTATGTTGATATTTTTTGACGCGAGCGCTTCGAACATTTTTGAAGCCACACCAGCATGAGAGCGCATGCCGATTCCCACAACAGACACTTTCACAACATTCGTCTCGCTTCTAATGTTGGCCTGTTTTAAAACTTCACAACGATTGAGCGCATCAAGCCCGCGCGCCAAATCGCTTTGTGGAACCGTAAAGGTCAGATCCGTTAGCGCGCCATCGGGCGAAACATTTTGAACAATCATATCAACATTGATTGAGGCCTCTGAAAGCGGCCCAAAAATTTTGGCCGCCGCCCCCGGCACATCTGGCACGTCGACAAGCGTGATTTGCGCTTCATCTTTGGTATAGGTAATGCCATTTACAATTTCTTGTTCCATAATATTTTCTTCCTTTGTCACAATTGTACCGGGAAAATCGCTACCGATTTGGTCTTCAAGGCTTGACAGCACCTGAATGGGAACTTGGCATTTCATCGCCATTTCAACCGAGCGTGTCTGTAAAACTTTTGCGCCTAAAGATGCCATTTCCAGCATTTCTTCGTATGACACCATCTCTAAGCGCCGCGCTTGCGGCACAATGCGCGGGTCTGTGGTGAACACACCTTGAACATCTGTGTAAATGTCACACCGCTCTGCCCCAAGCGCCGCCGCCAAGGCCACAGCGGTGGTGTCCGAGCCGCCGCGCCCAAGTGTCGTAATGCGGTTGCGTTCGGTGACGCCTTGAAAGCCTGCTAAGACAGCAACTTCGTTCGCGCTTAGGCGCTCTTTCATCTCTGTGACGTCAATATCAAGAATGCGCGCCTTGCCATGCGCCTCGGTGCATCTAATCGGCACTTGCCAGCCTTGCCATGAGCGCGCCTGAATGCCGCGTTTTTGTAAGGCGAGCGCCAAAAGGCCAGATGTCACATTTTCGCCGCTGGCAACCACGGAATCATATTCGCGCGCATCATGCAGCGGGCTGATTTTGCGGCAATATTCAACCAACTGGTTGGTCACCCCCGCCATAGCCGAAACCACAACGGCGATTTGGTGACCGCGCTCCGTCTCAGCCAAAATCTTATCCGCCGCGCGCTCAACGCGATCAATATCGGCCACAGACGTTCCGCCAAATTTCAAAACCAGACAACTCACACTAAAATCACCAAAATACGCTTTGTTAAAATAAAACTTTAAGACTTGCTAATTCATCATGAATAAACATATTAGATATGCATACTAACACCGCGCAAAAAATGCAAAATAAGAATGATTTATGGTTAAAGCAAACATAGACACCGACACCGTCAACCAAGATGAAATTCGTCATTTCGCCAAGGATTCATCCCATTGGTGGGACGAGAGCGGGCCTTTTAAACCGCTCCACCGCCTCAACCCTGTGCGGATGTCATATATACGGTCGCAAATTTGCGCGCATTTCAAAATTGAAGATAAAGGCTTTCGTCCTTTTGAAACATTATCGGTTCTGGATATCGGATGCGGCGGCGGCCTCGCCAGCGAATCTATGGCGCGTATGGGCGCAAAAGTGAGCGGTATTGATGCTGATGATAATGCCATTCAGGTGGCGCGCGAACATGCGAAAATGTCCGATCTTGACATCAATTATCAATGTGTAGCGGCTGAGACTATCGCGGAAAAATTTGATGTTGTCCTTGCGCTTGAAATCATTGAACATGTCGATCAACCTGAAATATTTGTCCAGACCTGTCTGGATCGTTGCAAAGATGGCGGTATCGTCATTTTCTCAACGCTGAACCGCACGCCGGCCTCTTTCGCGCTCGGGATTGTTGCCGCAGAATATGTTTTGCGGTGGGTGCCTCAAGGCACGCATCAATGGAAAAAATTTGTAAAACCATCCGAACTTTCAAAAATGATCCGCAATGCCCAAGGCAAGCCCCTTGATTTGCACGGGCTTCGCTATGATATAAAAAAGAATGTTTTTGAATTATCACCAAATACAGACATTAATTACTTTATGACCGCGGAGGTCTCATGAATTTCTTTTCGTTTCTTATGCTTTTAGCAGCAGCCGCCGTTCTTGTTTCGCTTGTTCTTGGCCTTTTTGTTATGGTCAAAGGCGGTGAAGTGAACAAAAAATATGGCAATCGTTTGATGCGCGCACGCGTCACACTTCAAGGGCTGGCTTTACTGCTGTTTGTTTTGGCAATGCTGGCTTCGGATAAGTAAGTCTATATCCTTCCTTGCCTATCCTTCCGTGCTTATCCCTCTGTACGGGGCGGCTCACCATCAAAAATGGCATCAGTAATATTCGCCCCGACAAAAACCGCATGGTCAATGCGCGCGCCGCTGAAGTTTGCGCCACGTAAATCACAATTGGTAAAATCAGCATAAGCAACATCGGCGTTTTGAAACGATACTTTTTGCATCTTCGAGCCAGCGCAATTAGCGTAGCGCATGTTGGACTCATCAAGCTCACTAATGCTCGCCATTTTCTTGCCATTGCTCTCGTAATAAAGTGGGCTAAAATCAGCATTACGAATATCGGCATGACTAAAGCGGGTTCTTTTTAATGTGGTGGCGCGAAAATCTGCGCCCCTCAGGAAACAACTACGAAAATCCGACTCATCCAAATTCGCGCTTTGAAGCTGGATATCCGTTAAATCCATACCGCACCACCGCGCGCCTGTGGCTTTAAGCGCCGTCAGTTTCTCGCCTGCCAAAGATAATAAAATTCGCAAGTCAAACTCGCTTAAATCGAGCTGGTTTCCTTCTTTACCGACAGTTGTCACCCAAGCGCGGTGCTCTTTAATCAATGTCGCAAGCGGCTCTTCCAGCTGGTCGAGCGAGCGGCCAACATTATCGTCCGTGATTGAATCAGTTAAATCAACGCCGCTGCCGATAATTTCCTCAAGGGAAACGCCGGTTAAAATCGTTGAGCGCATATTCGCGCCCATCAGCTGCGCGCCTGAAACTGTGGCCTCTGTCAAATCAGCCCCCTCAAACTGCGCATTGCGCAAATCAGCGCCTGTCAGGTCAATTTTTGCCATGATCGCATCTGAAAAATCAGCATTATTGGCAAGTGTCCCTGAAAGCTTTGCGCCCGCCAAATTCGCGCCGCGAAAATTAACCGGCTCTGCTTTGGTAAACTCGCCATTTGTTGAATAGCCGCCCTCGCGCAAATCGGCACGATCAAGATCAGCGCCCGCCAAATCGGCACTTTCAATTTTTGAGCCGCGCAAATCCGCGCGGACAAAAACTGTTTTGTTCAAATTTGAATTGCTAAGATCACAGGCATACAGAGAAGCTTCACGAAAATTGGTGGCGGCTAGATCCATATCCGTCATATCACAGCCGCTAAAATCGGCTTGGCGCAAATCTTCGTTGCGCAATGAAAGGCCGGACAAATTAATCTTGCGCATAATCGCGCGGCGACCACCAACACGCCCCTCCATAAAGCGGCGATGCATGCGAACGGCTTCGTCCAACTCTTCTTGGGTCATTCGTTTCATTGCGTTATCCGCATTATTGGATGACAACATGCTTAAAATACTTTCTGCGCTTAAACTTACTTATTTATATTAGAAAGAAATCCCTTTGAAATGATTAACAAATCAAAGAGAAAGCGGATATTTTTGATAAACGCCGCATATACTTAATTTTTACCATGAATCAGTTCATCAACAAAGGCCAGAGTTTGTGACGACACCCAATCAATATCACCGCTTAAAGCCATGACGGCGTTTCCGTCAGGATTTATCAAGATTGATGTCGGCAAACCTTTAATGTCAAAGACTTTCCAAATATCAAAATCATCCGTGTAAAAGCCGCTTGGTGTTGGCGTCATTGCCTTTTTCATCATTTTTTCATTCAAATCAGCCGCATTTTTCGGAAAATCCATCGACACAAAGCCGATATCAAATGCACTTGTATGTTCATAGCGCGCCTTCAAAGCTTTCAAAGACGGTTTTTCAACAATACAGGGCGGACACCACGTCGCCCAAAAATTCACAACTTTCCAGCCATCCCTTTTTTGACCATAAGGCCACGCGATTCGCTCATCATTCATCGTTAGTAATGATTGTGAAATTTCGCGCAATGGCACGAAAATCTGTACGTCTTTAAACTGTGCCGCAAAGGGTTCATATGAAGCCAATGAAGACGGATCAACATCGTTTTGGGCTGTAAAAAAAGATGTCTGTGATAGGAACACGACAATAGCCGCCATCAACGAAATCGTGAAAACAGTTAAAAGAATGATCTTTTTAGGGGCGTGCTTCTTTTCTTGCATGAGGGATCAGGTTATATGTAGAGGATGAAACATTATTTATTATTAATCACGCTTTGTTTTGTCATGTCCAGTGCTTTGACCGCTTGCGGTATCAAGCCCGGCAAATTAATGCCGCCTCCTGGCTCAGAAGAGACGAATTTCCCCCGCGAATACCCCCGTACCTTTACAAACGGTGGCGATTTCAATCAAGAAATGCGTGCTTCTGCGCCTTTAAATACGCCAGTAAATACGTCAGATCAGTAGCCATTTCGTTAAACATATATGATACAATACAGTGATGATTGACCCGCTAGACTATGAAAACAGACACCATGTCACAAAACTAGCGCGCAAGCGTTTTGCGGCAAGGCTTGTGCTGTTGTGGGAAAATTTATGTCAGGCATTTTGGCGTTCCGCCTTTTGGACAATTTTCTTTGTTGGCCTGTGGCTTTTAAACATTCCTGCTTTGTTCGGCGTTGTCGGTTCGGTGGCGGCAATTATAATCTTTTTGGGCGGCTATCTCTATTTTATCATCAATGACACACGCACATTTAAATGGCCGCGCGCACGTGACATTGACAGACGCTTGGAAACAGATAGCCACATTGCGCATCGCCTACTTTCCGCTGTTAAAGACAAAATTGCCTTGGCAGAAACAGCAGGCTCAAAAAAAATGTGGGAGGCACACAAATTAAGCGCACTCACGCATTTGGACAAAATTCGCTATATTTTACCCAAAGCTTTTGTCAGCAAGCGCGATATTTATGCGCTACGCTCGGTGGCAATCTTGTTGCTTGTGGCGGGCTTGTTTGTGGCGGGCGCCGGCTGGCCTGATAGATTGGCCGCCAATATCTTCTCCTTTGCCCCGCTTCAAAAACAAGGAACAGCGCAATCACCGCTAACGATCTGGATCACCCCGCCGCAATATACCGGCCTTGATGAAATGGTCTTTCAAAGCGAGGCCGCGTTCCCGCAGGCGCTAGAAATTCCGCAAGACAGCAACATCAAAGTCCGCTTTTCAGGCGGCTTTACAACGCCCGTTCTTGTTGAGGGGGAAACAGAAACCAAATTTGAAAAAGTCGATTCAAAAAACTGGGGTTTTGAAAAAACAATTGCCGATTACGACCAGCTTATAATCAAGCAATTCCCGTTTAAAACCATCACCATGCCTTATCAATATAAAATAGACACACCGCCACAAATCACTTTAAAAGACACACCGCAAACGCTTGAAAAAGGCACGTTTAAGTCTGCGCTTGAAGTGATTGATGATTATGGCGTTCGTAATCTCACGATGACAATGACGCTTAATCAAACATTGAAGAAGCGCCCTTTAGGAACAGCCTATGAAGACATACGCGCTGTTGTCTCGCCGCCTGATACAAACATCGAACTTTCGCCCGTCTATGATTTATCGTGGCACCCATGGGCGGGCTTGCCGGTTACAATCTCGTTTAAGGTGAATGACCATCGCGATCAAATAACAACGCTTCCGCTCTTAACCATGACCCTGCCCGAGCGTCAATTTTCAAACAGCTTGGCGCGCGAGCTTGTGAAGCTGCGTAAAACGCTGATCTTCGATCAAGATGAGGCGGTGCGCGCCATTGGTTATGAGCTTGTCACCATCATCACATCCGCACAAACGATGGAACAAATTAATAGTATTCCTGATTATTTAGGTCTTCGCTCAGCGGCGCTGCGCCTTTTAAACGACCCGAATCAAAAAGACATTATTAGCGTTGTAGAGCTTTTATGGGACATTGCCCTGACATTAGAAGACGGCAATTTACCCCGCGCCGCCCGCGAACTTTCCGAGGCACGTCAAGCGCTAGAGCAACTATTGGCAGACCCGAACGCAGACCAGCAAGAGATTGCGCAAGCGATGGAAGATTTACAACAAGCTATGGCCGCTTATTTTCAGGAAATGGCGCGCGAACTGCAAAAGCGCATGGCCGAGAGCGGTCAAATGCCACAAATAACCGATGAGATGATCCAAAACGCAATTAACCCCGAAGATGTTCAAAATTTCTTGGAGCAATTGCAGGCCGAAGCGCTATCGGGCGACCCTAAAAAAGCGCGCAAACTTTTGTCACAGCTTCAACAATTCATGGATAATATGGGCACGGCGATGAACAGCCAGATACCGCCCGAAATGGAATTTATGAATGAGGGCATTAACGAATTACAAATGCTTATTGAAAAACAGCAAGCGCTTTTAGATCAAACAATTGAGCGCGCAAACACCATCATGACGATTACGCCCCAAACATATGGTGAAAATATCCCGTTTGATAGCGATCAATTATATGAATGGGATTTTGGTGATGCTTTGCCAATGCCACAAGATAAAGCGCCTGAAGATAAAGACGCGCCTGCCATCGATACGCAAGCTTATAAAACCGAGCAGGAAGCACTCCGCTTTATTTTGGGGCAGTTAATGCAGGAAACCGATGCGCAGCTCGGTGAAATTCCGCAAAATATGCAAAAAGCAGAGCTTGAAATGCGTGGTTCAGCGGGCTTTTTAGGTGATAATGATCCGCGAGGCTCTATTCCGCATCAAGAACGAGCCATCGCCTATTTGCAAGAATCTATGGAAGATATGCGCCAGCAAATGCAACAAATGATGAAACAAATGACCTTTATGGCCATGAGCGGCGGCATGGGGCCGACTGACCCGCTTGGGCGACCGTTAAATGAAGGTGAAGGCCAATCTATGTTCCCCGGCTCACGTATCGAAATTCCTGATGAAGCCACACGCAAGCGCGTACAAGATATTATGCGGACATTGCGCGAAAAATCAGGCGATTTTTCACGGCCTGATTATGAGCTGGATTATTTTCGACGCTTGCTGCGCCAGTTTTAAAAATTTTTAGTAAGGCACAAACCGAACCGTAACTTCTTTGACGGTTTCGGGTATTTGTGGATAGCTCGTTTCAAAGGTGATTGATCCTTCGGCCTCAATGGATCGTGGCAATGTATCAATAAACCAAAAATCTTGTGCTTCATCACCCGCCTCTATTTTTGCCAGATCGAGCAAAATGATTTTAACACGCGGTATAGCTTTTTCTGTTGCCGCCAGATTTATAATTGTGCCTGAAACAGTAAATGTACGGGTTTTATCCTCGCCCACTTTTAAAACTGCGTTCATACCTTCAAAGACAAGTTTTTGACCTTCGATCTCTGGCGTAGCGCCGACAGCGTCATACGCAACAATTGTTGTCGGCACAGCATCCACTATCGGCTTACGGAACGCAAAAAACAAAGAGATAACCAGAACAAACACAAGAAAAACAGCTGCTGAACTCGCCCAACTACGCTTGGCATTCGTCACCAGCATGGCAGCTTTGGGCTGATCTTGCGCTGGCTTCTCGTCTAAATCCGCAGTGATTTCAGCCAAAGGCTCATCGCCTTCATCACTATCGTCGGCAATGTCAGAAATATCGAGGGGTGTCTGCTCTTCGGAATCATCCTCGCTTTCACCAGTGCCATAAAGCGCCTCCGCCATGTCTTCGTCTTCAACCAAAGGCGGCTCAAACCATTCATGCTGGCAATTGGTGCAACGAACGCGCTGTCCCTTTGCTCCGATATTCGAATCAGGAACAATGTAGCGTGTTTGGCATTTTTCGCAGTTTAATATCATAATAAGTCAGGATTTCGCTTCACTGGCGCTTTAAAAACAGCACTTTTATCTTTATAAACTAAGAATACACGAACACAAAGCCATCGAATAGGATGAGTTGCAGTTTTATGAATTTAAACGTCGCTATCATAATCACCGCTCTGTTTGCCGCCATCGCCATGATGCCGCTCACATCAGCCGCCGCCTCTGAAAATGAGCGATGCAACGCGCAAAATATGCCCTGCTTGTTTGATGATATTACTGCCAGCATTCAGGATATTGAAAATGATCGTTGGCGCGATCAATCCTTTCGCGAGCTTGCAAAGCTTCATGCCAAAAATAACCAAACTGAAAAAGCCATCGCGCTGATTGAAAAAATACAATCGCCCGACACGCAAGCCATGACCATTCGCGGCATCGGCATGGCAGCGGCGGAAAATGATTTGGGCGCGGCGCAATATAATGCTCTCTTTACCACACTTCGTTCAGTCGCCGACACGATTGACCATGCGCCCTCATACGCAATTGCCCTAACATATATCGCCATGGCGCAGGCCTTTGCAGGGGATGATGACGGCGCGATGCGCACCGCCGCCAGCATGGAAAATGATGCGCTTCGTAACAAAGCCTATGCCGAATCCGCCGAAATTCAAGCAGAGCGCGGCGATTTAAGCGCCGCCATCCAAAGCATCATTGCCATTGATGATGCGCAATTTCGTGATAAGGCTTATCGTTTAGTATCCAAGATTTTTGCCACCGAAGGCTTGTTTGAAAACGCGGTTGAAGCGGCGTATAATATCGAGAATAAATACCAACATAGTCAGGCGATGCTATTAATCATGGCGCGCCAAATCGCCCCCGAGGAGATATCAAAACTTGATTAGATTTGAACATGTAGGATTGCGATACGGCATTGGCCCTGAAGTGTTAAGCGACGTTAGCTTTGCCTTAGAGCCCGGCTCGTTCCATTTCCTAACCGGGCCGAGCGGTGCGGGAAAAACCTCGCTTTTGCGCCTGATGTATCTCGGCCTTATGCCGACGCGCGGCTTGGTCAGCATGTTTGGGCATAATATCAACGGCTTGCGGCGCGAACAGCTTGCCCCGCTGCGCCAGCGCATTGGCGTTGTCTTCCAGGAATTTCGTCTTCTCAATCATTTATCCGCTTTTGATAATGTCGCCCTGCCGCTTCGTATTCAGGGGTTTAGCGAAAAAGAAATCAAGAACAACGTCAACGAGCTTTTGAACTGGGTCGGCCTTGGGGATCATAAAGATATGCTTCCGCCGACTATGTCGGGCGGGCAACAACAGCGCGTTGCGATTGCGCGCGCCGTCATGACACGCCCGCGCCTGTTGCTGGCGGATGAGCCGACAGGGAACCTTGATGATGAAATCGGCGTGCGTTTAATGGGGCTTTTTGACCAGTTGAACCGCATGGGTACAACCATTGTTGTCGCCACCCACGATCACAGCCTTATTCGAGAATTTGGCCACCCTTCGCTTGTGCTGAATGATGGCACGCTCAATGTTATCGCCGCGACAAAACCGTTTCAAAAAAACGACACACTAGAAACAGACGATTTAACCCCTGATAGCAAGCACTGGCTTGCGCGCAAAATCGAAGGGGTATTTTAAAATGGCGGCGCTACAAAAAAGAGACAGAGCGCTCGGCGTATCACGTGAAAAGCGGCGCTATGACTTGCCGCTGAACAAAGGCACGGGTGGGCGCTTTTTGGTGCTTTTAATTGCGCTCATGACGTTTTTAGGGATGTTGGCGATGGCAGCTTCGTTTGCGCTGTCTGCAATGAGCCAATATTGGGTGCAAGGGCTTGAGAACCAAGCGACCATCGAAATTTCCGCCAAAGATTTTTCAGGCGATATTTTAAGCCCCGCCGAAATGAACGAACTTGTTGAAACCACCCGCATCTACTTGCAATCACAGCAGGCCATTCAATCCATTACAATCATGAGCAAGGACGATATCAAAGCCCTTGTTGAGCCATGGATGGGTGAAGGGCTTTTGCTTGGTGATGTGCCCTTACCAGCCATGATTACAATTGTTTTAAAGAGCGAAACCGAAATGCCGATTAACGCGATGCAAAATCTTGAGAGCGGTTTGAAAGCTGTTGTGCCGCAAGCGCGCATTGACACGCACCAGGAATGGCTCGGTGATCTTTTACGCTTTACAGGCGCGCTCCAGTTTGCGGCTATTATATTGACGGCCGTTATTGGCCTGACGACAATCACCGCCATTGCGGGCGCTATACGCTCGCGCATGGCTGAATATAATGAAGAAGTCGAGCTTTTACATTTAATGGGGGCGCGCGATCACTATATTTCAAAACAGTTTCAACGTTATTGCTTGGGTCTTGGCTTTCAAGGCGGGCTTTGTGGGCTGGTTTTTGGCGGGCTGGTTTTAATGGCCATTGGCTGGGCAGGCGGCGCGATGGATGTCAATATTATCCCTAATTTCAGCTTGGCGTGGATTCATATTGCTCTGCTGTGTGTTTTGCCGCTTTTACTGGCGTTTATTGCCATGATAACCGCGCGGCAAACCGTGTTGAGTGTTCTGCGGCAAATGCCTTAGGTGAGTGTTATGATGAATCGTGTTTCAAAACATAAGCAAGTCTCGTTTAAGCCACGCGCGATGAAACTCGGGCTGGCTTTGAGCGTTTTTATCGCTGGGCTTTGGCTGATAAGCCTGACATTTTTTTGGCTCACATTGCCCAATGCCCCCATCAGCGCAGCCAAGCAAAAAGACGCGATAATTGTTCTGACAGGCGGCGCAGAGCGCGTGAATACGGGAATCACGCTTTTGAACGAGAACAGCGCCCCTGCTCTGTTTGTATCGGGTGTGAACGAACTTGTGACCCCACAAGAATTGCTTGATTTATGGGATGGTAATCGCCCCGTTGATCCTTGCTGTATTACACTGGGGCATCATGCCCAAAACACAAAACAAAACGCCCTTGAGGCCAAAGCATGGATTGATGAGAACGATATAAACGATATATATCTCGTGACATCGGACTATCATATGCCGCGTGCATTGATCGAGTTTCAAAAAGTGATGCCCAAAACATCCATTACCGCCTATAGCGTTGAAAGCGCCACAAACATGAAAACCGCAAAACTTGTCTTCACCGAATACCACAAGAGCCTTGCGGCACAGTTTTTGCCATGATGACTGCCATGATTACATTCATCCGCGCCAGCGTTTTTAACCTATGTTTTTTTGGTATCACCGCCATTATGTGCATTTTGTGTGTGCCGATTTTGTTCTTACCGCAAAAAATGCTTATGGCAACAGTGCTGTTTTACCTCAATGTGATTTACTTTTTGGAACGCGTTATTTTGGGGCTGGATTATGAGGTGCGCGGGCTTGAAAACCTACCGACAGACCGCGCCTATATTGTTGCCGCCAAACACCAATCAACCTATGAAACCTTCAAGCTGCATTTTTTATTCGGTGACCCATCGATTATTTTGAAAAAAGAGCTGATTCAAATTCCGATTTGGGGCACGTTTTTAAATCGTCTCGGCCCGATCGCTATTGACCGTAGCAACCGTAAAGAGGCGCTGAAACAAATGGGTGAAGGCGCACAAAAAATTGCAGACGAAAACAAACGTGCTTTGATTATTTTCCCCCAAGGCACGCGCGTTAAAGCGAGCGCTACGGCGCAAGACAAGCCTTACAAATATGGTATTGTGCGCATAGCCGAAGACACCAAAATGCCCATTATCCCGCTTGCGCTCAACACAGGTTATTTCTGGCCGCGTGGAAGCTGGATGAAGCGCCCCGGCAAAGTGGTGTTTTCGATATTGCCCGCCATTGACCCGCAAGATGTTGCGAGCGAAAACATGCTCGGCACGCTCACAGACTCAATCGAAACCGAAAGCATAAAGCTTTACAACGAAGCCACCGCAACAGGAGGGCGCAACCACAATGCGTAAATTATGGGCGTTTCTCTTTTTAATAATCTTGATGGCGGGCGCTTATGGCGGCGGCTGGGTTTGGTATGCGGGGCAAATCAAAACGCAAGTGACAGCCTTTATTGAAGACACACGCCAAAATTACATTCAGATAGCGCTACGAGATCTTCAAGTTAACAATTTTCCTTTTACGCCGACGGTTCAAGCATCAGGCCGCGTTGAGGCCAACGGCGTTATTTATGATGTTCCATCACTGCAAATAAAAAGCCTGTTTTTAAACAATGCGCTGCTTGAAATATCTCTACCGCAAGGGCTGAGCATTCCATCGCCCTCGGCAATGGCAATTTGGTCTTTTGATTTTCTGAATTTGAAAACCACAATTCCCGCATCTATTCCGGCGGGTCTTTATGTTGAAGATATGCGCGCGTGGCAAGCGCGCAACAACGTCATTCCAATTCACGACTTTAAAATAGCCAAGCGCGAATTTATTATGAGCGGAACGGGTGAATTTTTTCTTGATGAAAATTTACAGCCCGCAGGCGTTTTTCAATCAAACGTGACGGGGCATATGGGCTTTGTGCAAACGCTTGCCGCCGAAGGCGTTTTATCAACGCGCGAGATGCTTTTGGCAACAACGGTACTCAGCGGCCTGTCTCAAAAATCTCAAGATACAGGGGCGCAAACAATCAGCCTTACGACGATGATTGAGAATCAGACATTGTATCTGGGGCCGTTGAAAGTGGCATCGCTTCCCTCTGTCCGCTGGCCGTGGCGTATTGCGACTGACCGGCGTCTATAATTTGCCGCCGAATACCGCGCGTTCTGTCAAACATGTGCAGCAATGTCTCGCCGTCCCCTTTGCGGATCGCGCGTTGAAGCCCTGTCAAATCTTCGTTAAAGCGCTGCAATATTTCAAGCACCGCCTCTTTATTGTTCAGGAAAACATCACGCCACATCACAGGGTCTGACGCCGCAATGCGCGTGAAATCTCGAAAGCCGGAGGCCGAAAAGCGGATCACATCATCTTTGGTGTCATCTTCCAGATCCGCCGCTGTGCCGACAATGGTGTAAGCAATTAAATGCGGCAGGTGTGATGTGATCGCCAAGATCAAATCATGGCGGCGGTAATCCATCAACTCGATTGTGCTGCCGCACGCCTCCCAAAATGCTGTCACTGATTCGACCGCCTTGATATCGGTTTCAGGCAAAGGCGTTAAAATGCACCAGCGGTCTTTGAACAAGCCCGCAAAGCCCGATTGAGGCCCTGAATTTTCTGTTCCTGCAATCGGGTGCGCTGGCACAAAATGAATATTATCTGTTAAATGCGGCGAAACATCTTCAACGACTTTGGTTTTAACCGAGCCAACATCGGTTAAAATTGCGCCCTCTTTCATCGCATCACAAATGGTTGCGGCAATATCGGCATACGCACCGATGGGGGTGCAAATGATCACTAAATCCGCGTTACGAACGCCGCCTTTTAGATCCGCGGTGATTTCATCTGCAAGGCCAAGTTCGAAAATTGTTTTACGCGCCTCTGGCGATGAATCAATGGCCACAATTTTGCGCGCCAAGTTTTTCTCGCGAATCACGCGCGCCAGCGAAGAGCCGATAAGGCCAAAACCAATGATCGAGATTTTTTTGAATAACATAAGCAGGCCGTATTTTTAGAGCGATAATGGATTAAGACGAAGAATCAGGCGTTTGGCTTTCCTGCACATAAACAGGCGGCACAGGATATCCGCCAAGCGCGACGCAGCGCACAGATACATCATCAAACGCTTCTTGCATCTTTTGCACAATATCGGATTGCGCGTTGTAAAATCCTTCAAGCTCAATCAAATGCACTTTGCGATCGCGATTATGATTGGTGCAGGTATGAAGGCTGAGCGGCTTTAACGCGAGCGCCTCGGCTTTTTCGATGAGTTTGGCGCGGCTGATATCTTTGGGTAGTTCAAGCATTAAAAAACTGCGATCTTCGCCCGATGTTTCATACGTCAAGCGCGCAATGACAAGCGCGCGGAACGGCGCGCCAGAAGCTTCTTCATCATTTTGCGCTCCCAGCGGCAGGCGTGCAAAAATCTGCATTTTTGTGTCGCTTTGATCGTCCATCATATAAGACCACCATGGGTTTTCAATATCATCTTCAGGCCACGGCAAAACCGCAAATGTCGCTTCCCCCTCGCGCACCATAGACATGGCCGCCAGCGGATTGGTGACTTTTTGCATCGGCAAGACCGAGCTGAAATAATCTTTCGCCATATCCCAATACATAAGCCCTGTTGCGCCATCCGGAACACACACAGCCACGCGCAGGCCTGTTTGCAAAAGCGAGACCGCGCCGACAAGTTCGCGCCAGATACGCACCACGGCTTGCGCGGGCAATGGCCCTTTGTGGCGCGCAAGCAAGCGGCGCAACATCACCACTTCGCGATCCGGCTGGATAATTTGAAGATTATTTTTGCGTTTTTCATCACCAATTTTCAAAACAAGTTCGGCACGCTTCATAAGTGAATCGTGGATTTTGTTATCGAGTTGGTCGATCTGACGACGTATATCTTGGACTTTTTCTGACATAGCTATTTTCATACGCCTACAATCACATCAAAGCAATCAAAATCCGGACGGCTCGGCCACTGTCATGCGTTTGGTATTTTTGCGTTTTTCTTTTGCGCGCACCGGAACGCCTGCATAAATTTGTTTTGAAACTTCAATCATATGCACGCCGTGAAAACCGGGGATAAAAAAGCGCCCGAAGCTTTCAAGCGTGTAAGCGGTGCGGAGCAAAAAGAACGAACGAAAAGGCGGCATAAAAAGCGCCTTATGTGTGGCCTCAATTGAAAACATCGCATTATGTAATCGCTTTTCCAGTTGATTCAGCGTGTAAGGGTGACCATGCCCAAAGGGTGTTTTATCTTGCCGCGCCCAAAGGCCCAAACGATTGGGAACAATCAAGACCATGCGCCCGTTGCTTTTTAAAACACGCCACATTTCGTGCAAAAGTTCATCAGGCTTATCTGAAAATTCCAGCCCATGAACCATAATCAAACGATCAACCGATTCTGTTTCCAGCGGGATTTCATTCTCCTGCACCGCACAGGCCAGATTGTGATCGTTCGGTGACCATTCATGGATACCTTGCGAGGCCGGAATGAGGCTGATGATTCGCTCCGCCGATTTTTTAAAAGGGCGCAGATAAGGATGCGTGTAGCCATAGCCCGCGATGCGTTGCCCTTGCATGCTCTTAAGGCCTTCAGGCCAGATTTGTGCGACATGGGCATTTAACAAGCGCCGCACAAGCCGGCCTGATTTGGTGCCGTAAAATTGCTTTAAATCATAGGCATTATATTGCATCGCGCTCACTTTAAAATTTACAAAACAGCTTGTATCTGGCTAATCAGCGGGATATCGGCTTCGGGCATCGGATAATCAAACAAATCTTGCGGATACGCCCATTTCAGCGCCTGCCCTTCTTTGCCTTGCGGAATATTGCGCCAGACGCGGCAAGCAAATAGCGGCATCATCAAATGAAAATCATCATAAGCGTGCGACGCAAACGCAATCGGCGAAAAACAGCATGGGCGTGTTTCAATGCCCAACTCTTCGCGCAACTCACGCATCAAGGCAAATTCTGGCGTTTCCCCCGCATCGACTTTGCCGCCCGGGAACTCCCACAAACCTGCCATTTTCTTACCCTCGGGGCGCTGCGCTAATAATATGCGCCCATCACTATCAACGAGCGCGGCGGCGACCACAAACACAACTTTTTTCTGCGGACATTCAGGCACAGGAAGGTCTAAAGCTTCCTCGCATCCGATTTGTTTTTGTTTGAACACAACCATATCAACCGCCTCTTTTTTATAATGTAAGCCTCAATAAAAAAGCCGCAGTCATATCACTGCGGCTTTTCAAAATATCTCTATTAGTTCCGCATTTTATTCCGCTGGCGCGTCTGCTGCTTCGGGCACAGGTTCACCGTTAATGTCAAAACGTTCAATCTCAACATCTGCTTGCCATTCGGTCACGATTTCATTCATGACCTCCTGACGAAGCTGGGCTTCCAGTTGTCCGCGAACGGCCTCAAAAGCTGGCGCTTCACGCGCGCGGCGATCTTCGACCATGATGACATGCCAGCCAAACTGTGTTTGCACAGGCTCTTTTGTGTAAGCGCCAACATCAAGGGCAAACGCGGCATCTGAAAATGCAGGAACCATTTCACCTTCGGCGAAATATCCGAGATCACCACCATTGGGGCCCGTTGGACCAACGGAATGCTCACCGGCAAGGGCGGCAAATTCACCGTCATTATCAAGCATGGCGATCACTTCGCGTGCCTTCTCTTCTGTTTCCAGCAAGATGTGGCGCGCGCGTGTTTCCTGAACATCGTCAATTTCAGCGATGGCTTCTTGGTAGGCGCTTTGGAGGCGCTCTTCAGTCAAGCGGGCTTGAATTTGACGCTCAAGATAAACATTACGAACGATTTGCTGGCGACTATTGGCAAGCAATTCTGTCACCTCTTCATCATTTGAAAGGTCAGCTTGGCTGGCTTTTTCGTCAACCAGCATATTGCCAATCACTTGATCGAGCGCGAGCGGGAATAAATTTTCAATCGGCAACTGTCTTACCTGCTCGGGCAATACAGCAATAAAATTCAACACATCACTGCGCTTGACTTCTTTGCCGTCAAAAGTGGCCACTACAGGGTTGCCTTCAACAAAGACCGGGCGCTCAGAGACAGGCGCATCAGCTTCTGCAACATCGGATGTCGCGCTCGCGCTTGCCGGCGCAATATCACCCAGATTTGTTTCGCCAAGATTTGTTTCGTTGTTTGACGCATTCACAGCCGATCCGTTTTGGCTTAGAATAAATGCCCCTGCTACGATCGCAATCGCAACCATGAAAAGACCGACGAGAAGACCTTTACTGCCTTGCTTTTGCGGTGTTGGTTCAATTTTTTCTTTTGTGGCTGTTTTCTTCTCGGTCATCTTCATTCTCTCTATTTATTGTCTCATTATGAATAAACTTTAGCGTGGCCTTGTATTCGTATCCATGTGTTCGTATAACGGGATAAGCTATAAAAGCTTTGAGCCAAGGATTGACGCTATTCAGCGCATAGATTATATCAACACAAGGAATAATCAAGGCTCTAAATAAAATTACGTTTGATGAAAATGCCTAATGAAAGACGCTAGGAAATTAAATTGTTAAATTTTGCCACAAAACTATTCGGTTCAAGTAATGAACGCGCCCTGAAAAAATACTATGGCTGTATTGAGCCAATCAACGCGCTTGAAAGCCGTTATGAGGCGATGAGCGATGAAGAGCTTAAAGATTGCACGCAGAAATTCCGCAAGCGCATTGCCGATGATGAAACGCTTGAAGATATTCAATATGAAGCCTTTGCTGTGGTGCGCGAAGCGGCCAAAAGAACGCTTGGGCAACGTCATTACGATGTCCAGCTTGTCGGTGGCGCGGTTTTGCATGATGGTAAAATCTCGGAAATGCGCACAGGCGAAGGTAAAACGCTTGTTTCAACCCTTCCGGTTTATTTGAACGCCCTAAGCGGCCTTGGCGTGCATGTTGTTACCGTCAATGATTACTTGGCCAAACGTGATGCGGAATGGATGGGGCAGATTTACCGCTTTTTGGGTCTAGAAGTCGGCTGTATCACAAACGATATCGTCGATGCTGATCGCAAAGCGGCCTATGCTGCTGATGTCACATATGGCACAAACAACGAGTTCGGGTTTGATTATCTGCGTGATAACATGAAGTTCCATTTGGATTCAATGGTACAGCGCCCGTTTAACTTCGCCATTGTCGATGAGGTCGATTCGATCTTGATTGATGAGGCGCGGACACCTTTGATTATTTCAGGCCCGTCCGAAAATTCTTCTGAAATGTATGTCGCCGCAAACAAGATCATTCCTTATTTGGAAGATGATGATTTTGAACTCGACGAGAAAATGAAGACCGTCACCTTGACTGATGAAGGCACAGAGCGGATCGAGCAATTATTGAAAGAAACAGGCGCGCTTGTTGAAGGCTCGCTTTACGACATGCAAAATATTGCACTGGTTCATCACGCTAACCAAGCCTTGCGCGCGCACAAATTATTTTTCGCCGAAAAAGATTACATCGTCAAAGACGACAAAGTGATCATTATTGATGAATTCACAGGCCGTATGATGGATGGTCGCCGCTTTTCCGATGGTTTGCACCAAGCGCTTGAAGCCAAAGAAGGCGTTGAAATTCAAAACGAGAACCAAACATTGGCCTCGATCACGTTCCAGAATTATTTCCGCATGTACCCCAAGCTTGCGGGCATGACAGGAACGGCGATGACCGAAGCCAGCGAATTTGCTGATATTTACGGTCTGGCGGTTATTGATATCCCCACTCACGTTGAAGTGAAGCGGATTGATGATGACGATCAGATTTACAAAAATATTGACGAAAAATTCGATGCGATCCATGGCTTGATTAAAGAAGCCAATGAGCGCAACCAGCCCGTGCTGGTCGGCACAACATCGATTGAAAAATCGGAAATGTTGGCGGCGATGCTGAAGAAAAACAAAATCAAACATAATGTTTTGAACGCGCGCCACCACGAGCAAGAAGCCTTTATCATCGCTCAGGCCGGCCGCCCCGGCGCGGTGACCATCGCCACAAACATGGCTGGCCGTGGTACGGATATTCAGCTTGGCGGTAACCTTGATATGCGTGTTGAGGCCGAGATTGATGAAACATGGACAGAGGCGAAAAAAGCAAAAGCGCTCGAAAAAATCAAAGCCGAGATTAAAGTGGATCGGCAAACAGTGAAAGATGCCGGTGGCTTGTTTGTTATGGGCACAGAACGCCACGAATCACGCCGCATTGACAACCAGCTTCGCGGCCGTTCGGGTCGCCAAGGTGATCCGGGCGAGACTGTATTCTTCCTGTCTTTGGAAGATGATTTGATGCGCATTTTCGGTTCTGAAAGAATGGAAACATTGCTGGCGCACAAAAAAGTCGGTTTGCGCGAAGGCGAAGCCCTCACCCACCCGTGGATCAGCAAAATCCTTGAGCGCGCACAAGCCAAGGTCGAAGCGATGAACTTTGACGTTCGTAAGAATTTACTGAAATTTGATAACGTCATGAACGATCAGCGCAAGGTGATCTACGATCAAAGACGCGAAATTATGGAAGCGAACGATGTCCATGAATATGTCGAAGACATGCGCAATGATCTGATCGAAGATCTTGTTCACAGATGCATCCCGAACAAAAGCTATGCCGAGCAGTGGGATATGGACACGCTTGAAAACGAAGTGCAGCGTTTGTTTAATTTAGAGTTACCCGTTAAAGACTGGGCCAAAGAAGAAGGCATTGCGGAAGCTGAGATTTTAGAGCGCGTGCAATCTGCAACCGATCATAAAATGGCGGCTAAATCTGCCAATACAGGCCCTGAAGTATACAAAAATCTTGAAAAAGCCTTGTTCTTGCAAAAGCTTGACCAATGCTGGAAAGAGCATTTGCTTAATCTTGACCATTTGCGCCAAGGCATTAATTTGCGCGCCTATGGCCAGCGTGACCCGCTGAATGAATATAAGGCCGAAGCTTTTGGCATGTTTGAAGCAATGCTGGATCAACTACGTGAAGGCATTACCGAAACGCTTAGCTTTGTTGAATTTAATGTTGATGCCGACGCTGGACAGCTTCTGATGCGCCGCGAAGAAAATGCGCGCCTTCAAGAAACACGGGTTGATCCGGCGACATTGCGCGACAATATGCGCCCCAAAAAGCAAAATGTCGGCTATCAAGCTGATAAGAACGAACCGTTCACCCATCAAAAAACTGAGTTCGATGAAAACAACCCACAAACATGGGGCAAAGTGCAACGTAACGCCGCCTGCCCGTGCGGCAGCGGTAAGAAGTTCAAGCATTGTCATGGTAAAATTGGCGCGGACGCTTAAGCGCTAAAGAACGTGATCGAGCATCTTCATCGTTTGCGGTGACGCTTTTTGTGCTTCAAGAACTGACCAGTCAGGCTGATTAATTTTGAGAGCATTTTGGATGATTAACTTCATATCTTGCGAAATATCCGCGCCTCTCTCGCTATCGCTCTGATGCACATAATCAGATAAATCGAGGCTGCATTCTGTTTTTGCCTCAACCTGCGACAATAATGTCTGCACATACTCAGCGTCGCCCATGCACGAACCATCAATCATAATATCGGCATATTGCGTGGCCTGCGCCAATGCCATCACCCAAAAGAACGCCGTGACATCGCGGTGATAAGCCACATCATATTGCCGCTCATTCTTTTCCAAATAGTCTTCAATTGTTTGCGTGGCCTTGTCAAAATTTTGACCGTCTGTGTTTGGCAAATTAGCCCACTGGGCGATCTCCCGAAACAGCGGCGCGCTTGCATTTTGTGCTATCACCAGTGAAAAACCACGCAAAAAATAACCGGGATAACCGCGAAACGACAAATAAGATTGAAACAAGCTTTCATAGTCGCGGCTCAGATAAATATGCGTACCTTCAAACGCATTTTTCATCCATGCGCCGCGTAATGTCGCGCGGTTTGGCTGGAACATAGGGCGTTTATCATGCGCGCGCGCGTGATCCGCCAATGATGTGAAATAGTGCGATAATGCGTGGTCGCTCTCTTGCGCGGCCAAAGCATAATTATTGGCTGTGAATGTCTCTTGAAACTGCGACACGCCGCCATGATCCTGCAAAGGGAACTCCGCAAAATAATGTTGCGCGACATCGGGATGACGTAAATGCGTTATATCGGATTTCCATTGCGGCACATCATTAGCATCGGGCTTTTCATGACGAAGTGCTTCATGTAGCGGCTCATAAAAACACATAAGCGATGGATCAGTGCGAAACTTGCTCCACCAATATGTCGAGCGTGCACGCCACAAGGCCTGCAAAAATATCGGCGCGCTTTTTTGATTGTTTTCGGTCATGTCACAAAATCTTCATTATTGGCATCTAAAAATGCACAATAATAAAAATATGTAAATTAATCAAATTTGATTATGAAGCATCCTCTTCGGGCGGCTCTGGTGTCATGCGCACAAGCGTAATTTGGTTGCGCAAGCGCTTTACAATGTCAAAGCGGCATCCGAAGAAATGGAAGGACTGCCCCGCTTCAGGCACCATTTGGGCTTCATGGATTAATAAGCCGGCGATGGTCGAATAATATTCGTCCGGCAAATCCCAGTCAAATTCGCGGTTCAAATCACGAATGGTGACGTTGCCTTCAACCAAGAAGCTACCGTTATTTTGTTTTTTAACACCAGACACGACTTCGTCCATCTCGTCTTCAATTTCGCCAACGATTTCTTCTAAAATATCCTCAAGCGTGACAACGCCCATAAAGCTTCCATATTCATCAATCACAATTGCAAAATGCTCACGGCGGCTGCGGAACGCCTGCAACTGGTCAAACAAAATTGTCGTATCAGGAATAAACCACGGCTCGGCGCAAATAGACTGAATATCAAGATCATCAACCTTGCCATCATTGGCCTGAATTTCTTTCAACAGCGTTTTAACATGCAAAATGCCGATGATGTTATCCTGCGTATCTTTCCACAGCGGAATGCGCGTGTAAGGGCTGTCCAGAACATCTTGAATGATTTTCTTGGGCGGCAAGGAAGCATCAATCATCACAACATTACGGCGGTGCGTCATGATGTCTTCGACCTCAACATCCGCCAGATCCAAAATAGAGCGCAGCATGGCGCGCTGTTCAAACGTGCCGTCTTCAGGGCCATCATGCATCTCGATCACGCCGCGCAAATTATCCATATGACTGCCCTTGCTAACCAGCGACAAATCAACGCCCGCAAGCTTTAAAACCATGCGGACAATTTTGGTGATGAGCTCGGTGATCGGGGCAAGCACAATAATGATGACATTGATGACAGGTGAAATGAACATCGCCATTTTGTCAGCAAAATGAAGCGCATATGTTTTCGGCAACACTTCGGCGAAAATCAAAACCAGCAAAGTCATGACAATCGTTGCATAAACAACGCCCGCTTCACCAAATATTTTAATCAAAACGCTGGTGGCCAAAGCCGAAGCTAAAATATTGACCAAATTATTACCAAGCAAAAGCGCGCCGATCATCCGGTCTTTTTTCATCCGGATTTTGTTGACCAAAGCCGCGCGCTTATTACCGTCTTTTTCCAAAGAGTGCATGCGCCCGCTTGAGGCGGCAGTGAGGGCCGTTTCAGAGCCGGAGAAAAAACCCGACATCATCATCAGACATAATATTGAAACAATGGAAATAATGACACCAGCTTCCATTTATAACTTCCTTTTCTACTTCGTATTCGATTAATTGTTTATTTCATAATCATGCTTTAAATAAGCAAAATATATATATCATAGTTTCTTATGTTTTTTTGCATGGATCGATCTGTGTAAAACATCTTTGATAATATTGATATCAATATCGCTAGTCACAAAGGCTTTACCGATTTCTGTTGCCAAGATAAACACAAGCTTTCCGCCCGCAACTTTCTTATCATGCCCCATATAAGCCAAAAGTTGATCTTCATTGTCTTTGATGGCGGGCGTTATCATCGCAATCTCTGTCGGCAACCCAATCTCGCGCATATGCGCTTCAACGCGTTTTAACTCATCTTCATGGCAAAACCCTGCCTGCACCGACACCCGAAACGCCAAAACAAGGCCGATAGCAACCGCTTCGCCGTGTTTCAGGCTGCCATCATAGCCCGCGGCCTTTTCCAAAGAATGCGCGAATGTATGCCCCAAATTTAACAAAGCCCTCACCCCGCCTTCGCGCTCGTCCGCTTTGACAATGGCGGCTTTTTTATCGCATGCAGTCTTAATGGCATATTTTAAGGCTGCAGGGTCACGCGCCAATAATGAATGCCCGTTTTCACAAAGCCATTCAAAAAACGCCTTATCGTTAATCAGCGCGTATTTTAAAATCTCGGCATAGCCAGCCTTCATTTCACGATCTGGCAAGGTATCAAGCGTTTGAGTGTCTGTTATCACTGCTTTGGGTTGATAAAATGCACCGACAAGATTTTTGCCTTGTTTCATATTAATACCCGTTTTACCGCCAACCGCGCTGTCCACTTGCGCCAGAAGGCTTGTTGGCACTTGCACAAAATCTATCCCGCGTAAAATAGAGGCCGCGGCAAAACCGCCCAAATCCCCGACAACGCCGCCACCAAGCGCAAACAACATCGCGCTGCGATCCACGCCATGATCGAGCATCCATGACATCACTTTTTCGAACGCCGCCATGGATTTAGAGCTTTCGCCATCAGGCACTTGATAAGCATGAACCTGCGAAGCGCCTAAAGCGATTAAAGCTTCGCGCAGCTTTTGGGCATAGATTGAACCGACGCTTTCATCCGCCACAACAAAGATCGGACGTCCACTCACCTCAACAGGTAAATGCGCGCGCAAATCCTCTAAAATGCCATGACCAATCACAATATCGTATGAACGATCCGCCAGATCGACATTCACAATGGAGACATCATTTAATGCTTGGTTCTTGGAATTATTATCAGCGGGCATGGTTTTCTTTTATATATGTTTCGATGGTATCAATCGCGCGCCTTAGCACGGGCGGCTTTATCGACTGGCTACAGTCCAAAACCATATCAGCTTTCTGATAAACCGGATAGCGTTTGTCGGCGAGCGCGGATAAAATCTCGTGCGGATCACCGCTTGCCAATAACGGGCGCGTTTTGCGGCGTGAGGTGCGCGACACAAGCGTCGCAATATCAGCCTTAAGCCAGATTGACCATGCGCTCTGCGCCACTTTTTGCTGTGTCTCCTCGTTCATGATCGCCCCGCCCCCTGTCGCAATCACACAAGGGCCTTGCTTTAATAAACGATCAATCACCTTTTTTTCACCATCACGAAACGAATCTTCGCCCAGCTTTGCAAAAATATCGGACACGCTCATGCCAGCGGCTTTTTCGATTTCATCATCCGAATCATAAAACGGCATCTGCAGGCGCTTTGCCAGTTGACGACCAAGGCGCGTTTTCCCCACCCCCATCAAACCGATCAAAACAAGCGGTCGATCGAGTGTATTTTGAATATAAGTTTCGCTTTCCTCATTCATATTCGTTTTATGCCACAACCATGTTGCTTTTTACCAGAACGCTTATTAGTGTTTTCCTTATGAAAGTAATATTAATCATATTGGCCATTGTGTCTATCATACTCGTTTGCGGTTTTGCTTATGTGGGGTTCAGTGAACCTGACATTACCCGCGAAACTGTCAGCATCACCATCCCCAGCGACCGCGTTTTCGATGAATAGATATTTTGGCCGTCATCTTTGCCCGCGCCTGCTTGCCATCGCCTGTTTTATGATGCCCTTGGCATATATGCCGCAAAGCGCGTCTGCCAATGATCGTATGGCCGGAGGGCAATCTGGCGCATCTGCCGCAATTGTTCAAACAGATACAATGACAGCAGACCGTCCTGATTTTGATTCGACAGGTGTTATTGATGTCGATTTTCAGGCTTTAGAGAATGTCGGTGTCGCCCAAATCGGTGATTCGCGCTATCTCGGCATTGATTTGTGGAAAGGCAGCCGCCGCTCAGAAATGATTACGATGTTGCCGCTTTTGCCGATAAATGTCGGCAATCGTCGTTTGCAGTTTTTGAGCGAAGGGCTTTTGGTCACCCCAATTGATACAAACCTCATCCGCCGCAACGAAAGCCCTGTAAACGGGCAAGATTTTACCACCATTCGGCTCAGCCAGCTCATGAGCCGGGGCGCGTTCCAAGATTCATTTTCTTTATTTACCGCAGGCTATCAAGAGGCCTATAACGAATCATTGGCGCGAAATGGCGTGCTTGCGATTTTTCTCAATCAAAAGCCAACGCTGGCCTGCCTTGAAGTCAAAGCAATGGCGGATCGATTCGAAAAGATCGATTTTTGGACAAACATCCACGCTTTTTGCCGCTACATGACGGGCGCTACCAAAAACAAAGAAACGATCGACACCCTCAGCCCCATTCAAAAACAAGTTATTGAGAATAAGCGCTATCGCTATTCGGTTTCAAAAGCATCCGATCTTGAAGCAATATCGATAATTGATCTGGCCGTGTTGATCGCTAAAGACCGGCTCGACACAAGCCGTTTGCGTGTTGACCATGATAATCCACCGCCTCAGCATTTGGTCCGGCTTTTGGCTGAACATAGTAATACGCCACTTGAAATCCGCTTTCAGCTCTTTTTAGTCGCCGCCACAATGGGGCTTAAAAATACGGATGACCTTGCCGCGCTCTACGAATCGGACATGCTGGAGATCGCGAATTCAGGCGCGCGCACCGATTGGCAAAGATTGCCCACGCTTTATCGTGATTTAAAAGACAAAGAGACCATTACCAAGAGTGATGTAGCCAAGATACTCGCCTTAAAAAACAGCTATCCGCTGTCGGCTTTCATGCCGTTTGAAGATTTTTTCACCGAATCACATCTAGATTCGCTCAATCATAGCGATCTACGCTTCGTTATGGCGCTGTTTGCCACAACAGGAACGCAAGTTTCGTATGATATTTTGAAGACATGGCAGCAAAATGCCGATTCGCAGGAACGCGAAAATATTTTGCAATATTTGTTTATAACGGATTTGTCCTCAGAGTTATCCCCAGAATTGCAACAAGATGACCAAAAGAATCACGCCCCCCCATTATACGAAATAGATATTGCTGAGCATGCATTTTTAAGCGGTATGAGTGCCACTGAAGCCGCTATATTAGAGAATATTTATGAAAAACTTGACAAACGGGTTAAATTCCATAATTATGACGCCGAAAGAACTTATGACAAAGACGCTCGCTTGACATTAGCGAACGATTATGTAATGCCAATAGGTAACTTATTACGAAGCCTCGAAGAATCGAAAAATAAAAAGCGATTAGGAGAGGTCATATTAATAAGTTCTATCTTGCATCAAGCGACGATCGATAATTATGTGGATGAAACCACATCTTTAAAGATATTCGCTGAGATTACGGATAGTTTAGTTACAGTGGGGTTAACGAAAACGGCTCTTTCATATATTGCAAATGCAGTTTAAAGAGTTAAGTTTTAATAAAGGAGAAAAATAATGGCTCGTCCAGGTCGTCCACCGAAAGATAAACCGAAGCTACACCCTTTGGTCGATTCTTTTCTAGATATGCTCACCACGGAACGTGGCGCGGCAATGAATACGCGTCAGGCCTATTGGCGTGACTTGGCAGACTTTAGCCTGTTCGTTCGTGAAACCAATAAAAAAGAAGTTATTGATGTTTCATCTGACGAAATCAAAGCTTATTTGAAAAATCTGGGAAATAAAATTCACGTCAAAGGTGACAGCAAAACACAAATCGCATCGCGCACTGTTGCGCGCCGTTTGTCTGCGCTTCGTCAGTTCTATCGTTATCTGATTTCGGAAAACATCCGTAAAGATGATCCGACATCAACGATTGAAAGCCCCAAACAAGAGCGCACATTGCCAAAAACATTGAGTGAAGCCGAAGTCAGCACACTGATTAAAACAGCGGGCGAAGGCGGCGGTGCAGACAGCATCCGTCTGGTTTGCCTTCTTGAAATGCTTTATGCAACAGGCCTTCGTGTTTCCGAGCTGGTTGGCTTGCCGATGGCAGCAATTAACGAAGACATGGAGTTTTTGATTGTGGCTGGTAAAGGGGGGCGTGAAAGAATGGTTCCTCTTTCAGAATCAGCGCAAAAAGCAATTGTGAATTACACAAATCTGCGCAAGCAGTTTATCGGTCTTGACGATAAAGGCCAGCAGGCACAATGGTTGTTCCCTTCCCGCACCTCGGAAAGTGGTCATTTAACACGCCAGCGTTTTGCACAATTATTGAAAGACTTGGCTGAAACAGCGAAGATTGATGGTGGGCGCGTTAGCCCGCATATTCTGCGCCACGCTTTTGCGACGCATCTTTTAAGCAACGGCGCCGATTTGCGCTCCGTTCAGAAAATGCTGGGTCATGCCGACATCGCAACGACACAGGTTTACACGCACATTATCAGCGAGCAAGCCAAGAAAACAGTCGATGAGAAGCATCCTTTATCCAAGCCTGTTTCCAAATCAGGCACGGACAAGTAAGTTACACACTTAGATTTTAAATCAGGCAGTCAAATCGTTGTATTTGTCTGCCTGATTTGTTATTGATATCTACTTTTAAAATTTTAGTCGGCTTTTTCAATGGATGTTATTCATCTTGATAAGCCATAACCACAATCAAACGTGAGTAATCTTATATGAGTCATCTTGATTTTGAGAAACCTGTCCTTGAACTTGAAGCAAAGATCAGCGAATTACAAAATGTCAGCAGTGACGGTCATTTAAACATCGGCGATGAAATCACGCGTATGACGCAAAAAATTGATAGGCTTTTGGTTCAGACCTACAGCAAACTAACACCACAACAAAAAGTACAGGTCGCGCGCCATCAAGAGCGCCCGCATTTCATTGATTATGTTTCAACCCTCATCGAAGATTTCACGCCCCTTGCCGGCGACCGCCTGTTCGGCGAAGATGAAGCCTTGCTCGGCGGGATTGGGCGCTTCCGTGGCCGCTCCTGCGTTATAATGGGGCATGAAAAAGGTCATGATACAGAAACGCGCATCAAGCATAATTTCGGCATGGCGCGCCCTGAAGGATATCGCAAGGCACAGCGCCTCATGCACATGGCCGAGCAGTTTGACCTGCCAATCATCACACTCATCGACACAGCCGGCGCCTACCCCGGCGTGGGCGCCGAAGAGCGCGGACAGGCCGAGGCTATCGCAAAGTCCATCGAAACATGCCTGCGCGTCCGCGTGCCGATCGTTTCGGTCATTATCGGCGAAGGCGGCTCAGGCGGGGCGATAGCCATTGCCACAGCGGACCGCGTGTTTATGCTGGAGCATTCAATTTATTCTGTGATCTCGCCGGAAGGATGCGCTTCCATCTTATGGCGCAGCGCGAGCCACGCCGATGATGCGGCGGCGGCTTTGAAATTAACGGCGCAGGATTTATATAAATTAAAACTGATCGATGCTATTATTGCCGAACCCATCGGCGGCGCGCATCGCAAAAAATTAGACACAATGGATTCTGTGGCGCTGCATATTGAAAAGTCTTTGGGTCATCTTGTGCCAATGGATAAAGACAAATTAATTGCCGCACGGCATAAGAAGTTTCTTCAGATGGGTCGTCTATAAAAATAATGAAATTCTATTGAGCGCCACCTTAGGCGATATGCGCTTTGTCCGCGCGCCTTGCAAAACGCACAATCTGCATTTTGTAATCCGGAACGGGGATATATTTCTTGTTTTGCAAAGATGGCTTTGGAAATGCGCTTACGCAATCAGGTGCTTGCTTTTTTTTACGCTTTGAGATAACGCCTCATCACTCTCATCTTCATTATTGCGCTTGAACTTAAGCGCTTCCACCAATTCATTATCCATACGCGCGCGATCGATCATGTGTTTGAAATTACCGTGCCCTGCTCGCTCGTGGCCGTTTTCAGTGGATGCGGCACGGAAATATAGCATAATGAAAACGCGAATCGCCGCGGTCAAAGAGGTATTGTCATTTTTACGCAAATGTATAAGCGAGCATATATCGTGAGTTTTACAATCTTCGCGGCGCGCGATTTCGCGCAGTGAATTCCACATTTCCGGCTCTAATCGAACAGACGTTCTACGCCCTAAAACAGTTACGTTGCGGCTTACAAGTGTACTTTTGAAGGCATTTAGTTCATCATCATTCGTCATTACTCAGTTCCCTATTATTTTTTGCTATATTTGCCTTGATTAGAAGAGTGCCGAAACACTGACTGCTACAGTAGCAAAAAAATAATGGTATACAACCAAAAGATGTAGTTTTATTTTGATCCAAAGCTGAATTTTTACTTTTCTTGATCAAAAGCCTTGATTGATATAGCGTGCGGCAAAACAGAGAGGCTATCCTCAAGGATAGTATGGATCATACGATGGCGTTCAATGCGACTTTTACCGTTAAATACAGATGATGTAACAATGATACTAAAATGACTTTCGCCGCTGCCGTCATCACCCGCATGCCCCGCATGTAGATGACTCTCATTAATAACCTTAAGTTGTGTAGGGAGTGTTGCATTTTGCAACGCCGTACGAATTTGCATTTCAGTATTCATAAAAAAATCCATTTCTTTGTTCTGTAAACCTTGTTTATCAGGCTGCGAGACATCATAGTCATATATACAATGCCAAAAATATTTTTAAAGCCCAATTCTGCAGAATATAATGACCCCAGCGATTCATCGCGCGGGGAAGGCATGCCGTGCCATATGCCGGAATGCTCAAAAACCGCAGAATTCAAAGCGCCCAAAGATCGAAACTTGTCCGAATATTACTGGTTTTGCTATGAACACATATGTGATTACAACAAAGCATGGGACTTTTTCTCCGGCATGGCACAGATTGATATCGAGGATCACATTGTCCGCAGCATGATGTGGGATCGCCCGACATGGCGCTTTGGCGGCAAAAAGAACTTTGAAGAAGAGCTGCGCAAAAAAGCCAGTGGGCTGCGCGGCGATAAAGATAGCGAGACCGAAGAAAGCGAAGAATCACAAAAACGCAGCTCATCTTTTTACGGTATCCCGCCCAACACACCAGAGTATGAAGCACTGGGAATCATGAATTTATCGCCGCCGCTTGATCTGGATAAAATCAAACGCCGCTACAAAGAGCTTGCGAAAAAACATCACCCGGATCGCAATCGCGGTTCAAAAGAAAGCGAAGAACTTCTCAAAGAAGTGAATATGGCTTATACAATATTGAAACTGGCCTTTGAAAAATTCAATACATTGAACTACAAAGACGAAAAATCGAAATAACACACGAAAAACAAAGGAATTCTTTTGTGAGCGATAAACTGGAATACAATCTTGGGGACGAAAATGGACGCAATGAAAAAGAGGCACGCGAGCCGACGAGTTCCTCGTTCGATGTCACATCACTCGTGTCTAAAAATAGCAAACATACCAGCATTCCTGACCAAAAATTCAGCGTGCGTGAAGTTTTCGGCCTTGATGTTGACTGGGAGGTGCCGGGCTTTAGCTATGACCACCCCAATGTGCCCGAGATTGATGAATCATATCAATTTGACCATGACACAACACTTGCGATTCTGGCGGGCTTTTCGCACAACCGCCGCGTGATGGTGCAAGGGTTTCACGGCACAGGAAAATCCACTCATATCGAGCAAGTTGCTGCGCGCCTGAACTGGCCTTGTGTCCGCATTAACCTTGATAGCCACGTGAGCCGTATGGATTTGCTCGGCAAGGATATGATCGTTTTAAAAGAGGGCAAGCAAATCACCGAATATCGTCAAGGCTTGTTGCCGTGGGCGTTACAAAACCCTGTGGCGCTTGTGTTTGATGAATATGATGCGGGGCGCCCTGATGTAATGTTCGTCATTCAGCGTGTGCTGGAAGCCGAAGGGCGCTTGACGCTTTTGGATCAAAACACAGTCATCCGCCCTCACCCCGCCTTTCGCTTGTTTGCCACCGCCAACACGATTGGCCTTGGTGATGCGACGGGGCTGTATCATGGCTCTCAACAGCTCAACCAAGCCCAGCTTGATCGCTGGAACATTATCGTCTCGCTCAACTATCTGAGCCACGAAGCCGAAGCGGGCATCATGCTCGGCAAAAATCCGGATATGGACAACACCGAAGGCCGCGAAGACATTGACGCGATGGTCAAACTGGCTGATTTGACACGCCAAGGCTTTATTAATGGTGATATCTCAACCTTAATGTCGCCGCGCACAGTGATTAGCTGGATCGAGAATTTAAAGATTTTCAACGACCGCGAAGTCGCCTTCCGTCTGAGTTTTTTAAATAAATGCGATGAGGCCGAGCGCCCGACCGTTGCCGAATATTATCAACGCTGTTTTGGTGTTGATGTTTTGCCCAAACGATAAGACCTATTTTTGATGGCGGAAACCGGAAATAAAAATATTGATCTGGAGCGTTTTAAAAACGCAACAGCCGCCGCCATGCGCGCCATTGCCCGCAATAACAATATCAATGTCAGCTTTTCAGCCAATGAAAGCCCGATCATGCCGCACAAGACAATGGGCGAAGCGGCGCGCCTTCCCTTGCCTGATTATGAAATGAGCGACCAAAGCACAGCGCTTGTGCGCGGCGATGCAGACGCCAAAGCCTTGCGGCTACAGCATCACGATTTTGGCCTTCACAGCATTAACGCCCCGCTTGATCTGACCGCTAAAGCCGCCTTTGATGCGCTGGAGCAAGCGCGGTGCGAATCGCTCGGCGTGATCGGCATGCGCGGCGTAGCCAAAAATCTGTCGGCAACGCTCAGTGAAAAATGCAAACGACTCGGCTTTTCAAATTTGCGCAATCGCGAGGAAGCCAACATGGCCGATGCGCTTCATGTTATGGCGCGCCTTGCCATTACGGGCGAAACGCCGCCAGCTGAGGCTGATAAATTAATTGAAAATTGGGCGCCATGGATTAAAGATCATTTAGGGGCTGAAGGCTTTTCATCGCTGCGCGGTGTTTTGAACGATCAAAACGAATTTGCAAAACAAGCGCGTGATTTGATTGCACAAATGGATATGAAAGTCGGCGAGCATCGCGAACAAACCGATAGCCATGATGATAGCGACGATGATTCCGATGATAATGACACAATCGATCAAGACGATGATACTGGCGAAGACGGCACAGAGGACGACACCAAAGCCGACGATTCGCAGGGGCTTGAGGGCGATGACGACAGCCAGACCGCCGAAGACCAAGGCACAACCGATCAAGGCGCCGTTGAAGAAACAGCGGACGACATCAACGAAACCGACCCCGCCGAAGGCATGGACGGGCAAATGCAGCCCGAGCGCCCCAAAGGCTTTATCCCCGGCCCTGAAGACGGCTATTTGATTTACACAACGGCCAACGATGAAATTGTCAGCGCCGAAGATTTGGCCGAGCCACAAGAGCTTGACCGTCTGCGCGGTATGCTGGATCAGCAATTATCACACATGCAAAGCGTGACAACGCGCCTTGCCAATCGCCTTCAGCGCAAGCTTATGGCGCGCCAGCAACGTAGCTGGCAGTTTGACCAGGATGATGGCGTTTTGGACGCGGCGCGCCTGTCACGCATTATCGCCAACCCGAGCGTGCCGCTGGTTTATAAGCACGAAAAAGAAACCGAATTTCGTGACACGGTCGTGACGCTTTTGATTGATAATTCGGGTTCAATGCGCGGCCGCCCGATTGCGATTGCGGCGATGTGCACTGATATTTTGGCGCGCACATTAGAGCGATGCGGCGTCAAGGTTGAGGTGCTTGGCTTTACAACGCGCGCGTGGAAGGGCGGCAAATCGCGCGATTTATGGATGTCCAATGGACGCCCTGAACATCCCGGGCGGCTTAATGATCTGCGCCATATTGTTTATAAGCGCGCCGATTCGCCGTGGCGGCGCAGCAAGCGTAATCTGGGCCTGATGCTCAAAGAAGGTATTTTGAAAGAAAATATCGATGGCGAAGCTTTGGGCTGGGCTTATAACCGCATCGCCGCGCGCGGTGAACAGCGCAAGATCATGATGGTCATCTCGGACGGCGCGCCGGTGGATGATTCGACCTTATCCGTAAACCCGTCCAATATATTGGAGCGCGATTTGCGTAATGTTATTGACTGGATCGAAACGAAATCTCCCGTTGAGCTGAACGCCATCGGAATAGGCCATGATGTCACGCGCTATTACGATCGCGCCTTAACGATTGCGGATGCGGACGAGCTTGGTGAAGCCTTAATCGGCAGTATCAGTGATTTGTTTGATGAGCAAAAGCCGCCGCAAAGATAATATTTGCGCGCGCCCTTTAAGACGGTTCGAAACTAATGGTGCGCTTTACGGCGCTGACAACTTCTTGGTAAAAAGCAAAAAGCCCGCCTTGCGTATTCCCACTTGATTCCATAGAACGTGCAATCGCCCAGACCTGACCCGGCGCACTGCTGAGGCAAGCTTCTTCAACCTGACCATCAATTTCAACAATATGACAGGGCCCTTCGGTGAATGTTTGTGTCCGCACAACATCGCGGAACGTTTCCTCCAGCGTGACAGTTTCATTCACAATGGCGAATCCGTTGACCGTAACGCCCATTGCCGCAAGCAAATCACGGTTACGTTGCACTAAACTATGCTGTGAAGGGTTACCATCGCCAAACAAATTCAAAACGCGTCTTTCAATAGCGATGCGATCATTATTTTCAAACATCGTACGCGCTAAAATAAAAGCCTCATGAATGTTTGTGCTGCCGACTTCGCGGCGCGATTGAAGGTCTAAAATGCTTTGTGCGAAGGCATCAAGCGCGTCCGGCGACTCTGATTGCAGCCCACGTGCGCTGTATGAATCCGAATTAACGCCAATGCGATACGGCAAATCATTAATTTCATTACCGTCAATATAAAGCCAGTTCACGCGCACACCTGCATTTGTGCCAAAATCAATAACGCCGATTGAAAAAGTGCGGTCGCCGCTTTTGAAGCGCATTGTATTGCGGACATACTCCGAATTCACCGCATGCGCCACGGCGCGCAATTGCATCGCATATTCTTCGCCCGACATCGAACCGCTTGTATCAAGCGCAAACAACATCTGTGTACCGACTGTTTGCAAATCCACATCCACAGGCATTGTTTGGGCTGTGGATGTTTCAAAGCTCTGGGCTGATTGCGCATAAGAAGCCTGCGGCGAGAGCATTGAAGTGGCTACGAGCCCTGCGGCTGCGGTCATGAATAGTGATTTCAGAAATCCGTTTTTTGTCATTTTTATGTCCCTGTTCCTTGGCATAATTGTCATATAAACAGATTTACGTCAAATATTTTCTCTTTAAAAACCATTCTTAACAATTGGCATCGCGCCGTGAATGGCGTATTTATGTGTCATGAGTAAAAAAGAAAAACGAAAAATTTATAAACCACAACCGATCAGCGGCTTTCCCGAATGGTTGCCCGAAGTACGAATCATTGAGCAACAATGGTTTGACCATATTCGGCGTGTTTTTGAGTCCTATGGTTTTTGTTCCATCGAAACCCCTTCGGTCGAAGCGCTTGATGTTTTGCGCGCCAAAGGCGAGGTTGATAAAGAAATTTATGTGATCGAGCGCCTTCATAAAGAAGAGAGCGATGATAGCGAAGCGCGCCTTGCGCTCCATTTTGACCAGACCGTGCCTTTTGCGCGCTACGTCGCCCAACATTTTAATGAGCTTGTATTCCCGTTTAAACGCTATCAGATGCAGCGCGTGTGGCGCGGTGAGCGCCCCCAAGCCGGGCGCTTTCGCGAATTTTACCAATGTGATATCGACGTGATTGGCGTTGACCAGTTACCGCTTCATTTTGACGCTGAAATGCCCGCCATTATCTGGGACGTGCTGAGCGGCCTTAAAGGGATGGAAAAACAATCCATTCAACTACGAATCAGCAATCGCAAAATTTTGATTGGCTATTGCGAAGGCTTAGGGATTGAGACAGTCGAAGATGTTATTCGCTCTATTGATAAATTGGAGAAAATCGGTGTGGATGCTGTGCAAAAACAACTTCATGAACATGGCTTAAATGACGAACAAGCCGCCGCCATATTAGAGATGGCGCAAATTAAAACCGCCGACCCTGCCGTGATTCGTGCTTTTGCGGTGCAAGCGCATAAACGCTATAATATTACTTTGGAAGGCGTTGAAGAGCTTGCTTTTGTGATGGAGCAATTAGCGCATTTGCCCAAAGATGCGGCTGTGGCCGATTTATCCATCGTGCGCGGTCTGGATTATTACACAGGAACGGTTTACGAAACTGTGTTTACAGATGACCCGACCTATGGCTCGATTTGCTCGGGCGGTCGCTATGATGATCTGGCGGGCAGCTATATTAGCCGCCATTTGCCGGGCGTTGGTATTTCAATCGGCTTTTCGCGATTGTTTGATCGCTTGCGCCTTGAAGGTGTTTTTGAAACAGGCGCCAAATCACCCGCCCATGTTTTGGTTGTTTTGCCGCGTGAAGATTTGCGCGCGCTCGCCTCTCAAACAGCGCAAACACTAAGAGCGCGCGGCTTTAATGTGGAGCAATATCACGCCCCGCAAAAGCTGCAAAAACAGCTCGCCTATGCCGAGAAGAAAGGCATTGATTATGTCTGGTTTCCACCGTTTGAAGACGGCCAGCCGCACGAGATTAAAAATATGAAAGCCGGCATACAAACACCCGCAGACCCGAGCGCATGGGTTATGGAACAGGAGTAAATGATGATCTTTAAATCAATCCAAAAATTCACACCGGCTATGCTTTTTATGGCTTGTGGTTTGTTGATGGGCGCGCACAGCGCATCTGCCGATAATTTGCCGTATAAAGTTGATATTGAAGGCTGTGATTTTGAAATGGCCTTCCCATCCGAGCCATTCACAACGCGCCGTTGTCACCCTATGATGCAAGATCGCTGTGATTTGATGAACAGCTTTACCAAAGTTTATGATCTTGAGGCGACCATCAATTTTTATTATTCATGCAAACCAATTGAACAAGCACAGCGCGTTAATTTCACCCAAGATGCGGTTCAAATCATGATGGTGTCGCGCCCCGGCGTTTCAAACCTTGAAACATATGAGATGACATTTGATTCAGACAATGAAAATTACAGCCGCGGCGCACTTTTAGGCGCAGGGCCAAGCCCGAACGGTCAAGATGTTATGATTTATATGACGCAAATTTGGGTTAGCGATAAGTCTGTCTTAAGCCTTGAGGGCGAGTTGATCGGCGCGCAACATGAAGAAGCAGACAAGATATTCTCGGAAATTTTGTATAGCATGCGTTACAAGGACGATGCCGACACAGAAGAAACTTCCGAAGAGACGATAGAGGACGAAGATAAGCCTGCTGAATAGGCTACTTAAGCCTTTATAAATTAAAGATATTTCAAAAAAGAAACAATATTACACTAAAAAATACCCATATTTTTTGACACGGCTTTATTTTTTTCATAACTTAACTCCCGGAGGCTACTGGGAGACTTCATTTGACCGTGGATTTGTATTTTACAATATGAATCCACGGTTTTTTTATCCGCATTGCTCGCCCCATAAAAAAACAGGGACACGAAGCCCCTGCTCTTTCCAAACTTAAAAAATCTTGGCCGTGGCCATATCCTTGACCAAATCAATTAATTGATTGTTGGTGGCTTCATACCCGGCATGCCGCGCGCCTGCTCTGGCTGCTGCACCAGCATTTGTGGCGGCATGTTCAGCGGCCCCATTAATTGGCCTTTCTGCTCGACATGTCCTACAACGAACAAGACAGAATCGGCGGCCTTGCCGTTTTCAGGCGTATGCTCAAAGCTTGTCGGTCCGTTCACAGGATCAACACGCTTGATGTTGGCGGCTTCATTAAAGTCGCCTTGCATGCCATTCTCTTTAACATAGGCACCGACATAAAACTCAAAAGGTATATTATTGGTTTCTAGCTTATGATCTTCATCGAGCATAAAGGGGATCATCACAACTTCGTACGTATCACTGCCTTTTGAGGGCGGGACGATCAATGTTTTTAACATCGGCACATTTTCAGGCATCATTTGTGCCATCATTTGCTGTTTCATCGCTAATTCCTGCTCTTGCTCTGCAAGGGGCATAAGGTCGCTTTGAAGGGCTTGCATTTCTTTTGAAACGCTCTCCTGCAATGCAGCGTCGCTTACGCCGTTCGTATTCCAGTTATTCACAAAATCTTCTGTAACAGAGCCTTTAAAGTGGCTTTGTGCCATCGGTTCTGTCTGCACGTAATACAGCATCGCCGCGACAATTTTCGCATCCACTTTGTTTAAGTCTTCAGGAAATTCTGCCCACGTAAACACATCGCTTAAAATGTCCGCGACATTATCATTCACTTTTTCTTGTGCCTTCGTAAATGTCTGCTGGAACGATGCCATTTCGGCTTCGATCATGTCTTTATGTTGCTTTTCGGCTGCCGCGTTGGCCGCCATTTCTGTTTTGAAAGTTTCAAAGGCGTCTTGCGCCCGATCTGATAGTTTTTTCATCAAATTTCCCCTGTTTAAGTTTATGGATAAGGATAGAATTACCATTCCCAAAAAACCCGATCAAGGTCGTGGCCAAGGATATACAGAGAAACAATTATAACTTAGGAAAAAACAGCCACATCATGATGAATGCGTTGCACCATCGCAAAAAAACCATTGCGGCGCGATGGGCTTAAATGGCCGCTAAGGCCGAGTTTCTCAAACCAGTCTTCGATGTTAACGGACTTGATTTCATTAATTTCGCGCTCTTGATAGGCCACTTTCAAAATATAGATCAAGCCTTTCACAATCTGCGCATCGCTATCGCCGCGAAAACGATATATGTGTGCGCCGCTTTCATTTGTGATGATTTCAGAAGACAGCCAGACACGCGACGTGCAGCCCTGAACGAGGCGCTGATCGGTGCGATCTTCTTCAGATAGCGATTCGAGCCGCTGCCCTAAATCAATAAGATAGCGGTATCGATCTTCCCAATTATCAAAGAGGGAAAAGCTTTCAACCAGATCTGAAAGGGTTTTAATCGCCATAACACTTACACAAAATTAATATTATTTATAATATAAGGATTGCTTATACACTTGGAAAGAATGAAAATCGACCCCCATCTGCTTTTGTGGAGAAGAAAATAAAATTAGTCTTAGGGCTTGCGCGTGAATGCGTCCGTTGGCTAGAGTGAAAAGGTAAGAGTCGCTATATTATTGTGGCGAACATGTGTAACAATATTGAGTATGAAAAACGAACGAGGCAAATGTCCATGACTAAATCCGGCGATAGTGAAAGCAAGAATACGCTCTATTGTTCCTTCTGCGGCAAAAGCCAGCACGAAGTCCGCAAACTGATTGCAGGGCCGAATGTCTTTATCTGTAATGAATGTGTCGAGCTTTGTATGGATATTATCCGCGAAGAAGACAAATCATCCGTAGTGCGCTCCGGAGAAGGCGTGCCAACACCAAGCGAGATTATGAAAGTTCTTGATGATTACGTCATTGGCCAACATCGCGCCAAGCGTGTATTAGCGGTGGCGGTTCATAACCACTATAAACGTATGGAACACGCCCAAAGTGGCGGCGAAGTCGAACTGACAAAATCAAATATTTTGCTGGTCGGCCCCACAGGGTGCGGTAAAACGCTTTTGGCGCAAACATTGGCGCGCATCTTGGATGTGCCGTTTACAATGGCGGATGCGACAACATTGACCGAAGCCGGTTATGTTGGTGAAGATGTGGAGAACATTGTTCTCAAGCTTCTCCAATCCAGCGATTATAATGTTGAGCGCGCACAGCGCGGCATCGTCTATATTGATGAGATCGACAAAATTAGCCGCAAATCTGATAACCCGTCCATCACACGTGATGTGTCCGGTGAAGGTGTTCAGCAAGCTTTGCTCAAACTTATGGAAGGCACCGTTGCCGCCGTCCCGCCACAAGGCGGGCGTAAGCACCCACAGCAAGAATTTTTGCAGGTTGATACAACGGATATTTTATTCATTTGCGGCGGCGCATTTGCCGGGCTTGACCGCGTGATCGCAGAACGTGGCCGTGGCACAACAATTGGTTTTGGCGCCGATGTCAAAGACATTGACGAGCGTAAAACAGGTGAATTGTTCCAGGAGCTAGAACCTGAAGATTTACTTCGTTATGGTTTGATTCCCGAATTTGTCGGTCGTCTTCCCGTTATTGCAACCCTTGAAGATTTGGACGAAGGCGCGCTTGTACGCATTTTGACAGAGCCTAAAAACGCCATGACAAAGCAGTATCAACAGCTGTTTAAAATGGAAGATGTTAAGCTCACTTTCACGGATGACGCATTGATCGCCATTGCAAAACAGGCCATTGCACGCAAAACAGGCGCGCGCGGTTTGCGCTCTATTCTTGAGAACTTTCTTTTGGATACAATGTACGACCTTCCCGATCAGGATAATCTCGAAGAGGTGATCGTCGAAGCCAAGACTGTGAACGACAAGAGCGCACCGAAACTGGTTTTTTCTGATAAAAAGAAGAAGGCCTCCAAAGCGAAAAAAGATAAAGACCAAGAGAAAAGCAAAGATAAAAAAGACGACAAAAAGGAAGATAAAAAAGAAGAAGCTTCCGCAAAGTAATTCACTTTTGACTTTTTTATCTTAAATATCCTTTGGGACGATCATTTAATCAGGTTCGTTTGATTTTTTCGTTATATGCGTATTTCTATACGCTGGCGTCATCCTCTTAACCTGTTATTATCCTTTTGAAACATATGATGTATATTCGATAAATTTGATAAATCCAAATGAGGTCCCATGCAATCAGCCCTTAAAATTCAGCCGAGCCCCAACAAAAAATATCGCCTTATTACGCGAAGTGATATGGACGGTCTTGTTTGTGCCGTCATTTTAAAAGAACTTGGGATGATTGATGATATCAAATTTGCGCACCCCAAAGACATGCAAGACGGCATCATTGACGTCACCGAAGACGACATAACAACCAACCTACCATATGTCGATGGCGTATTTTTATCTTTTGACCACCATGCCAGCGAGGTGCAGCGCGTTGACTCAAGGCCGCCAAACCACGTGATTGATGCCAAAGCCCCTTCAGCGGCGCGCGTTGTCTATGATTATTTTGACGGAAAAGAAAATCCAAAGCTTAAAAATATCTCGGACGAAATTCTTGCTGCCGTGGACAAAGCCGATTCGGCAGGCTTTACGAAAAACGATATTATCCATCCGGAAGGCTGGGAACTATTAAGCTTCATCATGGATTCGAGAACAGGTCTTGGCCGTTTTCGTGATTTTAACATCTCAAACTATGAACTCATGATGAAATTGATTGATTACACGCGCGAAGCGAACTCGATCGAAGACATTTTACTGATGGATGATGTCAAAGAGCGCGTTGAATTATACAAAGAACACGCCATCAAATGCCGTGAACAGATTGAACGCTGTACAGATGTCTATGAAAACATGGCCGTGCTTGATTTGCGCCGCGAAGAAAAAATCTACGCTGGAAACCGCTTTTTAATTTATGCTCTCTTTCCGCAAGTAAACATTTCGATGCATGTTTTATGGGGCAAAAACAAACAAAACACAGTCTTTGCCGTTGGCAAATCAATCTTGAACCGCACCAGCAAAACCAATATCGGCGACTTAATGCTTGAATATGGCGGTGGTGGCCACCAAGCGGCAGGCACATGCCAAGTTGATAATTTAAAGGCTGAAACAGTCAAAGAAGAGCTGATAAGCCGTATTAATGCTGAAGGGTAATTAAGCAATTATAGGGAATGCCCCTTGTTTTGATCTATCCATGTTTTTATAACGAATACAGATCATAAAGAAAACATAGGTGTATTGATTGATGTCCTCCCCCATTATTGTCTGGTTTCGCCAAGATCTCAGATTAAAAGACAACCCTGCTCTCTTGCGCGCATGCGAAGATGGCGCGCCCATTATACCCCTTTATATTTTGGAAGACGAAGATGCCGACAAGCGTAAAATTGGCGGTGCGGCGCGATGGTGGCTTCATCATAGCCTTCAGTCTCTCAATACTTCGCTTGATGATCACTTATATTTTCAAAGTGGCGCGGCCGCAGATGTTTTAGATAAGCTGGTCAAACAAACCAACGCCAAGGCCGTTTTTTGGAATCGTTGTTACGAACCGTGGCGCATTAATCGCGACAAACAAATCAAACAAACACTACAAGACAACGACATTGACGTTCAAAGCTTCAACGCATCATTGCTTTGGGAGCCTTGGACGAATTTGAAAAAAGACAAAACCCCCTATCGGGTTTTCACCCCATTTTATAAAAAAGGCTGTTTAGAGCAAAATGGTGCGCCGCCCGAAGCAGAAAGCGCGCCTTCAAAAATTCAGTACGCGGATATGCCCAAAAACAATGCCACGCTGGACGGTCTAAGTCTAATGCCATCCATCAAATGGTATGGCGGCATGGAAAGTGAATGGACACCGGGCGAAGATGGCGCGCAAAAGCGCCTTGATGCGTTTTTAGATGCTGGCCTTGATGATTATAAAGAGGGCCGTAACCACCCTGCCAAAGAAAATGTCTCGCGCCTGTCGCCGCATTTACATTGGGGCGAGATTTCGCCGCGCGAAGTCTGGCATCGCAGCGCGCAGATTGCCCATAGCGAGGGCTTGGAAAATGACGGGCAAACCTTTGCCAGCGAGCTTGGCTGGCGCGAATTTTCTTATCATCTGCTCTATCATTTCCCGACCATCACATGGGAAAACATGAACCAAAGATTTAATAATTTCGGCTGGAACGCGCAAGAAAGCGATGATCTGGCGGCATGGCGCAATGGCCAAACAGGCTATCCGCTTGTCGATGCGGGTATGCGCGAGCTTTACGAGACAGGCTATATGCATAATCGCGTACGCATGATTGTCGGCTCTTTTTTGGTAAAAAACTTGCTGACGCACTGGCATCGCGGCGAAGAATGGTTTTGGGATACGCTTGTTGATGCGGATGAGGCTAGCAACAGCGCAAGCTGGCAGTGGATTGCGGGCTGCGGTATGGACGCCGCGCCTTATTTCCGCATTTTCAACCCTATCTTACAAAGCGAGAAATTTGACAAAAAAGGCGATTATATCCGCCGCTTTGTGCCAGAGCTGAAAAAAATGCCAGACAAACACATCCATGCGCCTTGGAACGCCCCGGATAATGTGCTGGAATATGCAGGGGTTACACTCGGCGAAACATATCCAAAACCGATTGTTGATCACAGCAAAGCGCGCGAACGTGCGTTAGAGATGTACCAGCAAAGCAAATCGGCGTAAGCTTTTGTCATGACAAACAAGCTAGATCATATTCTCGCCCCGCCCGCGCTTCAAAAAGGCGACATGATAGGCGTGATGGCCACTTCATGCTGGCTTAAGGAAAGTGATTTGCTAGCCTCAAAAGCGTTTTTCGAGGCTCAAGGCTATAAAATCTTTATTCACCCGCAAGCGACAAACCGCCTCAATCAATCCGCAGGCACAGCGCAAAGCAAGATCGACGCGCTCCATGATCTATTTTTAAACAAAGAGATCAAAGCCATTTTCGGCGCGCGCGGCGGTAATCGCGCCATAACGATGATGGATGGGCTTGATATGGATATCATCCGTAACAATCCAAAAATCGTTATGGGCTATAGCGATATGACAGTTCTGCTCAATGGTATATTCCACCAAACGGGGTTGATCGGCTTTCATGGCCCATTGTTTCGCGAGATGCCAAAGCGCCCTGAATCTGCCGCTGTTATGGCTGTGCTGGCGGGCGAGCAAGCGAGTTTTGATCTGGTAGGCAGCCGCATTATAAACGCAGGCGAGGCACAAGGAAGGCTGATCGGCGGCAATCTTAGTCTTTTGCAAACGCTGAGCGGCACGTCCTTTAAGCCCGACACAAATGGCGCTATTTTATTCCTTGAGGATATCGGCGACCATATCAGTCGCTATGACCGCATGCTCGCCCATTTAAAACTGGCGGGCTGGCTTGATGGGTTGCGCGGTATTATATGCGGTGATTTTTCAAACATGAAAGATGATGAAGACAGGCCGTTTGGCTTCACACTTGAAGATATCATCCGTGAACACACAAGCGATCTGGATATTCCCATCGTGATGGACGCACCCTTTGGGCATGGCGATGCCTTGCCCTGCTTCCCTGTTGGCGCTATGGCGAAACTCTCTGCACAACATGAGCTGCCCGTCACTCTTGAATTGACCGCGCGCGCCGTTTTGGTGTAGTTTCTTCGATCAATCAATGGCTTTAAACGAACGAGTAACGGGTAAATGATATGACTTTTGTTGTCACCGATGTCTGCATTAATTGTAAATACACTGACTGCGTCGAAGTGTGCCCTGTCGATTGTTTTTATGAAGGCGAGAACATGCTCGTCATACACCCTGATGAATGCATTGATTGCGGCGTGTGCGAGCCTGAATGCCCGATTGATGCCATTATCCCCGATAGCGAGCCGGAGGCGGAGAAATATCTCGAGATGAACCGCGATTTTTCCGAGAAATGGCCCAATATCACGCGAAAAAAAGATGAACTCTCTGGCGCCGAAGCCAATAAAGACAAGAAAAACAAATATCCAGCCGACTTTAGCGAAGCGCCCGGCGAAGGCGACTAACAGTTATAATTGTATAAATTTACATAAAATAACATCTAAGCCTCTGATATATCTAACAAAAAGATCATTTTTGCACTTGTCAATATGGTAAACAGATAAAATTAAAGTTGCTTTTTAGAGGATTTTTAAGTATAGTCTGTCCATCGCATTGATACATAAACGTAAGCAGACAGATAAATATCTAAAAAGAAGCGTGCGGGGACGCTTTATAAAATGCTGTACGAGTGAAGATGCACCTTAAAATGGCAAAAGCCAAATAAATGACAAAACAAAAGGTGAAAGCATGACAAACGATAACGTAATTGATTTCCAAACAGGTGACTATGTTGTATATCCGGCACATGGTGTCGGCCAAATTGATGGCATTGAAACACAAAGCATCGCCGGTATGGACATAAAGTTATATAATATTTCATTTGAAAAAGACCGCATGCGTCTGAAAGTTCCCGTGATGAAAGCCGCCGTTTCAGGCCTTCGCAAGCTTTGCACAGAAGACCGCCTGCAAGACGCGCTGACAACATTAAAAGGCAAATCAAAAGTACGCCGCACAATGTGGAGCCGCCGCGCGCAGGAATATGAAACAAAAATCAATTCCGGTGACCCTGTTTCCATCGCCGAAGTCCTTCGCGACCTTAAGCGCAGCAACGATGATTCAGAGCAGTCATACAGCGAACGCCAGATCTATCAATCAGCCCTAGAGCGCCTTGCTCGTGAAGTGGCCGCGATTGAAAGCATCACAGAATTAAAAGCGACAGAGCAGCTTGAAACAATCCTTGGCAAAATCAAGGAAGAGACCAAAGAAGAAACAAAAGAAGCCGCGTAAAGCGAACGCTTCATACAAATTAAAAAGCCCTGCAAATGCGGGGCTTTTTTTATGCGGCAATTCATAATTATATTGAAATAATCATCATTATAAAAATTAACGAAACATTAACCCTTTTTAAAAGACTGTTTTTATTGTATTATTTATATAGATTCTGGTAATTCACTCACCACACCCCTCTTCTTTTGACGCTCATAAAATCTTTTCACATTATAATAGGCTTATATTACCGTGTGTAACGCATCGCTCGATTCAAAATTTGTAAAAATCAAAAAGCAAAACCGTATTTGGACGGTGTCTGCTATCCATGCCGAAGGGCACCGGCTCATCGAATTGCATGACCGCATTTTGGAACAGTTCCAAGCGGGCGACCGTATCATTTATCACGGTAACTATATCGGCTATGGCGTAAGCCCAATTGAAACGATTGATGAAATTCTGACCTTTCGCCGTTTGATAATGTCTGTGCCGGGCGTTAAGCCGACTGATTTGGTTTATCTGCGCGGCGGGCAAGAGACGATGCTACAAAAACTAATGCAGCTACAATTTGCGCCGCAGCCCTGTGATGAGTTCTTATGGATTTTAAGCAAGGGGCTAACCTCAACCCTAGAAGCCTACGGCGTTAGCCCCCATGAGGGCGTGATAGCCGCCAAAGAGGGCGTTATGTCCATAACGCGCTGGGTTAATAAGCTCCGTCACGCCATTCGCCTTCATCCCGGTCATGATATATTCTATACTCAGCTTCGCCGCGCCGCGCACACGGATCAAAACGAGCCATACCCGATGTTGTTTGTGCATGCGGGCTTAAACCCTGAGAGATCGCTTGATGAGCAAGGCGACAGCTTTTGGTGGACCAAGCGCGACTTCAACACCATCTTGCTCCCTTATCGCCCGTTCGAAAAAATCATACGTGGTTTTGACCCTGACCATCGCGGCGTGAATATAAACTGTGTCACCGCCACAATTGATGGCGGGTGCGGGTTTGGCGGCTCAATGGTTTGTGCGGGCTTTAACAAAGACGGCCAGATTTTTGAGTTTTTAGAAGCTTAATCACCACAAACTATCCCTTGCTTTACGTTGTCATAATCGTTTTTTCTTGCATTATAAGAGTGATGCGGCGTATAAAGCGCCATATTAAAATTATGAAAATATCTCAAAAGGAATATAAAACGATGAATATGAAGAAAATAGTACGCAATGCAGGTCTTGGTCTTTTAGGCTTAGGTGCTGTTGCAGTCGTTTCAGACGGTATTGTTATTACAGCCCCTGACGAAGTAAAAATGATTTTGACACTTGGCGATCCTGAGCGCTTTGCGCCCCAAGGCCCTTCATTAAAAATTCCTTTCATCCAGTCCACATTCTCGGCCACAACCAGTCTTGAAGAATACCCCGTGCCACAATCAAGCGTGGGCCTTCAAAATGGTACGATCACAGCCGAAGGTATTGTCAGCTCAGCCTTCATCCAGTTCAACGGAACGCGTGAAGAAAGAGAAGAAACACTGACACTTATTCGTGAAAACATGCCTGATTACGAAGCACGCATTACAAGCCTCGCTGAATCAGCGTTGCGCGATACCGTGCGCCAAACATATATTGCCAGTGCCGACCCTGATGAAGAGCAAACCGTGACAAGCCGTGGCGAAAACGTGATCGACTTCATGGACTCAGAAGCTGTCGGCCAACGTGTTGCTGAAAGATTACAAAGCGATATTAACAACGTCATTCTTGGCACTGTAACAGTCGGCGAAGGCGAATACGCTGAAGAGCGTCCACGCGTTGAAATACAAGCATACCGCGTCGGTAACTTTGACTTCGACTCTGATTATCTTGCGCGTCGTGATCAAGTTGCAAATGCACGTGCCCAAGCAGAAGCCGCACGTTTTGAAGTAGCACAAGCTGAAAGAACAGCAACTGCAACAGAAGCCCGCGCCGAAGGTGACAAAAACGCTGCCATTTTTCGCGCTGAAGGTGAAGCCCAAGGTATTCTTCTTCGTGCAAACGCCGAAGCCCAAGGCTTGCGCGAGCGTGTGGATGCTGCAGGTGGTGCGGAAGCATTGCGCCAGCAAACACTTGCTGAAGCTTGGGACGGTCGCACGCCACAAGTTATTGGCGGCGAAGGCGTGATCGTTGATGGTCGTTTCGCCCCTGGCGCTGATGTGACAGCCCCTGTTTTTGGCGGCCCGCGCCCTAACTAAGGCAGACTGATATCAATAATTTTAAAAGCCGGATTGTCATGATCCGGCTTTTTTCATGATAAAATTTTCATGACTAAATATGATCCTTTTTGCCGTTTCATGCGTATGTATAATGTAACTAAATATTAGATACAGCGAATATAAGTAGGAAACAAAAGAACAAGAGGGCGACATGGCACATATTGACGATTTTGGTACACAGAAATCAAATCTGGAATATATCCAGACGGCAATGGACGCGCCTATGCTTGAAAAAGAGCATGAGCTGAACCTCGCGCGCCGCTGGCGTGATGATGAGGATGAAAAAGCCCTTCATGAAATGGTCAGTTCCTACACGCGCCTTGTGATTGCAATGGCGGCCAAGTTCAAAAATTATGGCCTGCCGATGGGGGATTTAATTCAAGAAGGCAATATCGGCCTGATGCAAGCCGCCAACCGCTTTGACCCTGAACGCGACTTTCGTTTCTCAACCTATGCCTCATGGTGGATTCGCGCCTCTATTCAGGATTACGTTTTGCGAAACTGGTCGATTGTGCGCACAGGCACAACCGCCGCGCAAAAATCACTGTTCTTTAATTTGCGCCGCTTGCGTTCCAAAATCGAGCGCGCCAATGGCGAAGAAGGCTTAAAACCTGAAGACCGCCAAAAAATAGCTGATAAATTAAAGGTCAAAGTACGCGATGTTGAAAGCATGGAAGGCCGCCTTTACAGCGCCGATCAATCGCTCAACACCAAAATTGGTGAGAACGGTGAAGATGATTGGCAGTCGCTCTTGTCTGATGAAGGGCCAAACCCTGAAGATGTTGTCACTTTCATGAAAGATTCGCAAACACGCTCTGCATGGTTGAACAAAGCCCTTGGCAGCTTGAACGAGCGTGAAGAACGTATCATCCGTGAGCGTCATTTAACGGACGAGACAGTCACGCTTGAATCACTTGGCAAAGTGCTGGGTGTCAGCAAAGAGCGCGTTAGACAGCTCGAATCGCGCGCGATGGATAAGTTAAAATCATCCCTAAAAGAAACAACCAAGACGATCAACATTCACGATTTTCTTTAGGTCAAAACAAGTATAAAAAAGCCCCGCTTCTTACGTATAAGAGCGGGGCTTTTTATTATTCACGGACAGTTTTATAAAGCTGTCCTGCAATCAAGTTTTGGTTGCGCCGCAGACCATTCAAAACACGGAAGCGCTCTTCTTTTAATGTATCAAACGGCAAACGCGCCGCAACGCCCGCAACAGTATCACCGCTTTTCGCGCGACACAGCGCAAGACGATAAGGCTGAATACTGGCTTTTTCCTGCGCTGTCATTGTCCGCAAACTATATGTGGTGCGCTTTAATTCTTCGACAAGGCTAGCGGGCGCGTTTGCAGGCATCGCCATTTGTAGGCGGTATATTTCGGTCGGCGACCATTGCACGGCCACAATGCGGATCAAGGCATTTTGCCCCGCCACTTGCCCGCCAAACGAAGCCGTTGCGGCGGGCTTGCCGTTGATCATGATCATTTCCGCGTCCGCGAGCGGCTGGTTTTTCATCCAGAGTTGGCTCATGAATGTCATCGGGTCGATGCCTTGCGGGTTTGCCGCAATGTCAAAAATCACGGCGCTGTTTTTATTGTTGCTCGCCACAACTTTGTCGGGCTGGTTTACAATCACAAAGCCTTCAGGCGCAGAAAATGTGAAATTGAGCTTGGTATGATAAAAATCATTACCGCGCACAAACCCTTGATCGGGGCTATCGCCATAAATCATGCCTTCAATGCGCTTTAAATATCCTTCGCGCTCCACAATTCCATTATTGTCAGGGTATGTTGCGGCAATGGCCACAGTCTCTGAAACGCGGTCAGCTGTGCGTGGGTGAGTTGAAAAATAGCTAAAGCCTGTGCCATTACCCTGCCCCGCCAAACGCGCCTGCAAGTCGCTATGCGCTTCTAAATTACGCAAAAAATCCGCAACCCCTTGCGGCGCATAGCCTGCGCGGTGCAAATAGCGCACACCAAGCCCATCGGCCTCGTGCTCTTGTCCGCGTGAATACGATGTCAGATATAGGTTTGTTCCCAAACCCAACGCTTGCGCGGCTGTGCCGCTATCAAGTGCGGCGGACAAAACTGTCGCGCCCAGCGTTGTTAAAATACTATGCGAATAACGCTCCGCCGAATGCCTCCCTGTGACATGACCAATTTCGTGCGCGATAACGCCCGCAAGCTCGGATTCATTGTTCGCATAGGCCATCAGCCCGCGCGTGACATAAATAAACCCGCCCGGTAACGCAAACGCATTGACCATCGGATCATCAATCACAAAAAATTGATATTGCACATCCGAACGCTCGGTATGCAACGCTAGTTTTTGGCCAATTTTGTTCACGTATTCATGCAGCGGCTCGCCCGGTTTTGACAATTTAAAGGTCTGGCCGATCTTGCCATGTTCTTGCATGCCGACCTGCGCCTCTTTAGCCGGCGACATGAGCGCGGCAAATTGCTGTTGCCCCGTTGCCGGATTAACCGAGCATGAGGCCAGTAAAAACAGGCTTGATGATGCCGCGCAAACAAGCGCCATCGCGCGGGTAAAAGTTCTATTGCTAAAAAATGCCTTGATCGAACGGTGAAAATACCGCATTGCTGAAATCATGATAGTTCGCTTTCTTAGTTTAAATATCTTGTTGTTTATGTTCATTTTTAGTCCCTTATGTTTCAAGACACAAGGGCGGGGCGCGCTTTTTGGTATCTCGCCATCATATGCACAAGATTTCGTGATGCCGGACATGCCTGACACAAGCGCCATGGCTATGACAGGCACAGGCCAGATCGACATTGTGATCGACCCGCTGCGCGTGCGACTGGTGGATGGGCGCGTCATCCAGTTTTCAACACTGGAAATTCCTGATCTTTCCGCCAATGATGGTGGCCCGCTTGCCGAGAATGCGCTTGAAGCGCTGCGCCCCTTGCTGGAGAAAAAATCGGTTTCGATCTATCAAACCAAAAAGAAAGACAAAGGCCGCACGAACCGCATGGGGCATCATATGGCGCATTTAATCGTGCGCGCGCCCGACAAATCGGAAACATTGTGGGTGCAAGGCTATATGATTGCCAACGGTCTCGCGCGCGTTTTACCCTCGCGTGATAATACGGATTTGTTTGAAGCCATGCTAAAAGCCGAAACCAAAGCCAGAACTGATAAAACAGGATTATGGTCGGATGAAATCTATCAGGTCTTATCGCCGCAAACCGCCGTTGCCGCGCTCTATAGCTGGGGCATTATTGAGGGGAAAATTCACTCAAGCGCGCTTGTGCGTAATATGCTCTATTTAAATTTTGGCGATAATTGGCGTGATGATTTCACCATTGCCGTCCCCTCCTCTGTGCGCCGCGCTATGATGAAAGAGGGTTTAAACCCGCAAATTCTCGCCAACAAAACAGTTCGTGTGCGCGGCTGGGTGCAGGCATATAATGGGCCTTATATTGAATTGAACCATCCAGCATGGCTGGAAATCTTGCCATAAAGAGCGGCGCAGTTTATAGTTTGCCTTAATAAATTAAGCTTTGAGGATTTTAATGGCTCACAATTATAGCGCGCGCGAAACATATCTGGAGTTTTTCCCTGAAATTGAACCCTATTCCAGCGGTTTTTTGGATGTCAGCGACATTCACACCTTATATTGGGAGCAAAGCGGTAATCCGGATGGCGTACCGATTGTGTTTTTCCATGGCGGCCCGGGCGCCGGTACATCGCCAAAACACCGCCGCTTTTTTGACCCTGATTACTACCGCATTATCTTGTTTGATCAGCGCGGCGCAGGGCGTTCCACCCCGCTCGGCTGTTTAGAGGATAATAATCTGGCATTTTTGCTGGATGATATTGAAACACTTCGCAAACATTTAAACATTGATACATGGCACATTTTCGGCGGCTCATGGGGAAGCACATTGGCGCTGGCTTATGCGCAAGCCTTCCCCGATCATTGCAAAAGCCTTATTTTGCGCGGCATATTTTTAATGGAACAATCCGAGATTGACTGGTTTTTATACGGCATACGGATGATTTTCCCCGAAGCGTGGGAGCAATTTGCCGCCGTTGCGAGCGAGAACGAGCAAGATTGTCTTTTGCAAAGCTATTACGAGCGCCTCACAAGCCCTGATGATAAGAAAAGAATACAAGCCGCCATTGCCTGGAGCCTGTATGAAGGCGCGTGCGCTTCGCTCTACCCCAATTATGATACCATCACAACCGACGAGCAAAAAGCACACGCCCAAGCGATTGCAAGAATCGAATCGCATTTCTTTTTAAATGATGTGATTACACCTGAAAACAGCCTGATGAACCATATCGACAAAATACGCCATATCCCCACAACCATCATTCATGGTCGTTATGATGCGATATGCCCGATTGTGACAGCTTATAAACTGCACACAGAATGGCCCGAAGCCGATTATATCGTTGTGCCCGATGCGGGGCACTCCTCTACCGATAAAAGCATGCGTCACCGCCTGATCGAAGCGACTGAAAACGCTAAAAATATATAATTCACAAAGGAAACGAAGAGATGCAAGGCCACTTTCAAACTATTGATAAAATGGATGTCGCAAACAAAACGGTTCTGGTGCGCGCCGATTTAAATGTGCCTGTTGATGGAAAAAATGTCACAGATTTCACACGCATTGACCGCTTAAAGCCCACCATTGATTATTTGAAAGATCAAAACGCTAAAATCGTTATTTTATCGCATTTTGGCCGCCCTAAAGGCGCGCGGAATGAAGATTATTCACTGTCATTCCTCAGCTCTATTTTACAAGAGCGCTGGGGCATTGATGTAAGCTTTGCTTCGGATTGTATTGGTGATGAGGCGAAAAGCGCGATTGCTGATCTATCACAAGGCGCATGTCTTTTGCTGGAAAATGTTCGCTTTCACCACGGTGAAGACGCCAATGATGCGGCTTTTGCACAAAGCCTTGCCGCACTCGGCGATGTTTTTATCAATGATGCTTTTTCCGCCGCGCATCGCGCCCATGCCAGCACGACGGGGATTACGGCGTATCTTCCTTCGGCAGCGGGTTTGTTGATGGAGCGCGAATTAAACGCCCTTCAAGCCGCGCTCGAAAAACCAAAACAGCCTGTCATGGCCATTGTTGGCGGCGCAAAAATCTCAACTAAATTAAGCGTTTTAAACAATCTGATTCAAAAAGTTGACTATCTTGCCCTTGGCGGCGGTATGGCCAACACATTTTTACATGCCAAAGGCTATGATGTCGGCGGCTCACTTTGTGAAAAAGATATGAAAGATGAGGCCTTAAACATTTTAAAAGCCGCCGACAAAGCCGGCTGTTTAATCTTGTTGCCCGAAGATCTTATCTGCGTTCAAAAACTTGAGCCGAACGCTGAGAAAATCACCATCCATTGTCATGAAAATAATGTGCCTTCATCTTACATGGCTGTGGACGCCGGACGACAAACAATCGAATTGCTGACACGCACCATGCATGATTGTGAAACATTGCTTTGGAATGGCCCTATGGGTGTGTTTGAGGTCAAACCGTTTGACCGCGCCACAAACGAACTCGCCAAATTTGCCGCTTCGCGCACCAAAAACAAGCATTTAATCAGCGTTGCCGGCGGTGGAGACACTGTGGCCGCGCTTGAAAACGCTGGCGTTATCAATGATTTCACTTATATTTCGACCGCAGGCGGCGCTTTTTTGGAGTGGCTTGAAGGCAAGCCCCTTCCCGGTGTTCAAGCTTTGATGAACCCCTAAGCCCTTCTAAACGACAAGATCGCCATTTGTTCGTGAAACAATGCGTAATGCTTTTTCCGGACGGATCGTATCAAAATATTCCAGCAATTCGATCAAGATTTTATGATCGACCATACGATCTCTGGAACGCATTTTGTGCGTTAAAAGAAAGATGCGCGAGAAATCATTTTTCTGAATACCAAACGCGCGGCACGCAATCACAAACCCTTTCGGGCATGCTTGCATCAAAAAATTATGTGTTTTTTGTATGCTGATGTCTGTGTGAACCGAAAACATCGCGATGAAATTTTTGATATCGCCGTCTTTAATGGCGCTCATCATCATCTCCGTCGTCAAAAACTGTAGCCGTTTTTGCTCTTTGGCGCGCTTGATCATCTCATCATCGGGCATAAATTCAGGCAATGGCTCTGAATTTACAAAATCGACAAGAATATCATCAACCGCCATATCCACGTGCGCATTGGGCTTTTCAAAGAAGGCGTTGATATAATCTTTTAAGGCTGTACCAACATGATCATAAAGCACAAAAGCAAGGGATGCTGGCATTTCAGGTCTTTTCAAAAGCGACCCTGCCAGATTTTCGTTTCCCTGCGCCATTTCTGACAAAATCTGTAGTGCAAAGCCCGTCATATGAATACGTTCATTGGCTGTGAGCACAATGGCTGTGCCGATGTCGCGCGTGCTGGCAAGCGCGTCAATCACTTCCACACGTAAATTTGCGCGCGTCGCAATCACTTGCCAATAATCTGCTCCTTTAGATTTCACAATATAAAGCAAATCCAGATCGTTCAAAACGCGGCTATTTTTCAAAATCGGCGCGGCAATTGAAATTTCATCGTTTGCCAAATGCAAAATAAGGCTCAGCGGTACGGTTTCAATTTTTGAGAGCTTTTCTGCCAGAGCGCGGCGCATTTCTTTTTCCGCCTGACGCGACAAGCTAATCAACACATCAGCCACAAGCTCTTTTTCACGAGCGCTCAGCTCTAGATGAAAAAGCTCTGCTATCGCTTTGCTAAGCTCGATGCGCGCAGGCCCCTTGCTCTTTTTTGATTTGGAATACAGCTTGTTGGCTTCGTAAAGCTGCACAAGGATGCCTTTCATTTCAGGCGATTTGTCAAATACATCTAAGTCCATAATAGCTATGCCCCCGCACAAGCAAATAATGAGTTGTTACACCCACACCTTTATCTATTACCTAAATTCTGCCGCTGGCGAATGCCAAATAAAGTCTTTTTATTATTACTCTTTTTTTTAAAAGCCCTAACGCGAACAGTTCTTTGACTGCTTATCGATAAGCCTTCTCACACAATTTAAGGATACAGCTTAGATGTTGACAATCAGTTAACGAACACTAGCTTTTTTCTAAAGCATTTGTTAAAGTTTGATAGCTATACTTATTTAGATAAGAAATTTTTTAGTGAAAGTGGTTTGAGAATGGTTAGTTCGATTTCAATTTCAACAACAGCGCAGATTCAGCAGCAGGTTGCCAATCCTTTACAACAGGATCAAAATAACCAGCTTGATAATAACCGTGTCCAGACAGATGGAAACGGGCAGCCGCGCGAAAACGAAACTACAAGAACAAGTGCGCCCGCCGCACAAACGCAGCAAGCCGCGCGTGGAAACGATAATGCGCCGCGTAGTGCTTCGTTCTCAGAATCAATTAACAACGCCCCTTCTGGTGACGGCGCGAGCGGCGAACGCGGAAGTGTTTTGGACATCAGCGTTTAAAAAAAGCTTTAAAACTTCAAACAGTAAAATGAAACGCCTTTTATAAGGCGTTTTTCTTTTGTCTTGTGTTTCAGCAGGCGCGCGATTACGATTTGTGCCATGAGTAAAAAAACCAAATGGGATCAATATCACGAATACGAAGACCTTGACCGTCTTCTCAATGCACAAAGCACGCGTAGTGATGCGGCGGGGCATCCTGTGCATGACGAGATGTTGTTTATCATTTTTCATCAGGTGTATGAGCTGTGGTTTAAGCAGATTTTATTTGAAATGGACGAAATTCAGACGCGCCTGAACACAGATATTGTGGACGAGCGCGAAATGCAGCCCATTTTGACCTATTTAGGGCGGATTGAGAAGATATTCACCAACATGGTCTCGATGATGGATATTTTGGAGACCATGCCGCCGCAAAGCTTCATTGATTTTCGCGAGCATCTTGGCACAGCTTCAGGCTTTCAAAGCTGGCAATTCAGGCTTGTTGAAATGCGCCTTGGCTTGCGCCGTGAAGACCGCATTCCTGTTTTTGGCGGCGAATTTGACGATCAGCTCCGCGCCGAAAGCCAAAAACAGTTCAAAACCGCCGAAACCAGCCCTTCCTTATTTGAACAAGTTGATTCGTGGCTCTCGCGCACGCCATTTGTGGACTGGAAAGAGTATAAGTTCCACAATGCTTATATGGATGCTGTGCATGAGATGTTTGACCGCAAGATGGTGTTTGCACAATCAAAACCCGACGAAATCGCGCGCGGTAAAGAAAAATTCGACAGCATCTTTAACGCTGAAAAATACAAATCCACGCACGAAAGCGGCGCATGGCGGCTTTCGCAAAAAGCGCTTCAGGCAGCTTTGTTCATCACAATTTATCGTGAAGAGCCTGTCTTGCAAGCCCCTTATCGCCTTTTACAACATTTGATTGATGTCGATTGCTTAATGACACGCTGGCGCTATCGCCACGCCTTAATCGTGCAGCGCATGGTTGGTATGGGCGCGGGCACGGGCGGCTCAAGTGGGTATCATTATTTGATGGAAACGCTAGACAAGCACCGTATCTTCTCGGATTTCTTTAGCCTTGCCAGCTATGTTATCCCCTCGTCCGAACGCCCCGCTCTGCCCGAAGATTTACGGCGCAAGCTTGGGTTTCAATATTAAACTGATATTACTGGAACGCGACTTCGTTAAAACTACGTAGCTTGCGGCTATGTAACTGCTCTGGGCCAATATCGCGCAAGAGCGACATTGTCAAAAGACCAATCTGCAAATGCTGTTCCACCCGCTGGCGATAAAAGCTTTCCGCCATACCGGGGAGTTTTAACTGCCCGTGAAGTGGTTTGTCCGAGACACATAAAAGTGTGCCGTACGGCACGCGGAAACGAAAACCGTTGGCGGCCACTGTGCCTGATTCCATATCAAGCGCAATCGCGCGGCTTTGCGAGAGGCGGATATTTTGCCGAATAGTGTGGCGTAATTCCCAGTTTCGGTCATCCACTGTGGCAACCGTGCCCGTGCGCATCACTTTTTTCAGATCATAGCCCTTATAACCCGTCACCTGCGCAACGGCTTGTTGGAGCGATTGCTGAATTTCGGCAAGAGCCGGCACGGGAATGGCAGGGCTTAGATCATGATACAACACATTATCTTCGCGCAAATAACCATGCGCCAGCACATAATCGCCAAGCTGCTGTGAATTACGCAGACCAGCGCAATGACCCAGCATCAGCCACGCATGCGGGCGCAATACGGCAATATGATCCGTGATCGTTTTGGCGTTTGAAGGGCCAACGCCAATATTGACCATAGTAATACCACTGCCATCGGCACGTTTGAGGTGATAAGCCGGCATTTGTGGCATACGGCTAATCGGCACGCCCTCTTCGTCCTCGGCAGGCTTATCAAGATTTTTATTGATCGTGACTTTGTTGCCCGGCTCGACAAACGCGCTGTAGGCTTGGCGCTCTTGTTTTAACCCCGGGTTTTCGGTCGGCGACATAATCTCGCGGCTAATGCCGATAAATTCATCGATGTAAAATTGATAGTTGGTAAAAATTACATAGTTTTGAAAATGCCCTGCATTTGTTCCTGTGTAATGTTTTAGGCGCATCACGCTGAGATCAATCCGCGGCGCGGTGAATAGCGAAAGCGGGCTTTCTTCTTCGGGGCGATAGACATTTGTGCCATTGGCGATGGTGTCGTCCATAATTTCCAGATCAGGCTGATCAAAACTGGCTGAAACAACTTCAAGCTGGTCGGGCGTTAAATCAGCCTCCAGATGATAGTTTTCGCCCAGCGCGAAATGCACCGGAATTGGAACGTCACTCACGCCAACTTCAATTTTCACGCCATGATTTTGGATCAAAAGCGCCATTTGCTCTTTGAGATACATATCAAAAATATCGCTTGGGCGCGTCACGGTGGTCGAAAACACACCGGGCTTTGGCGTAAAACCAAATGAAAGCCGCGTATCTGCACGCTTTGAATTATCCGTTTTGATGCGAATATAGGGGTAACAAGCCGAAACGCGCTTTTCAGGCATTTCACCGCCATTGGCATAGTTCTCGAATTGTTCACGCAAATATTCGATATTTTGCTCATAAATTTCACAGATGGCTTTGTGCGCATCATCGGCGTTATCAAAAAATTTGGCTTTGGGCTGTTTAGGCTGTTTTTGTGATTTTGTCATATCTATTTATCTATTAAATCTCAGTATGTTAAAGTTATTGTCTTATATTTTACTTTTGGCTTTATTTCCGCGTTCATCACCCAAGAAGCCGCCAGATTGCATGCCCCATAATTTAGCGTAATGTCCACCGCTTTCCAATAGCTCTTGGTGTGTTCCATCTTCAATAATGCGCCCTGTGTCCATAACAATCAAGCGGTCAAGTTTGGCAATGGTTGAAAGGCGGTGCGCAATGGCGATCACGGTTTTGTCCTGCATCAATGTAAACAGGCTCTCTTGAATTAAAGCTTCCGATTCGCTATCCAGCGCCGATGTCGCCTCGTCCAATACCAATATAGGGGCATTTTTTAAAATGGCGCGGGCAATGGCAATACGCTGGCGCTGTCCGCCCGATAGTTTCAAGCCGCGCTCCCCAACCATCGTTTGATAGCCATCCGGCAGGCCTTCAATAAATTCATGCGCATGCGCTTGTTTTGCGGCTTCGATCACTTCCTCATCGCTTGCCTCAAGCCCGCCATAGCGGATGTTATCAATCAAGGAGCGGTGAAACAGCGATGTATCTTGCGGGATCACAGAGACCGCATCGCGCAAGCTATCTTGTGTCACATTCGCAATATCCTGCCCGTCAATCACGATTTGGCCGCTATCAGGCTCATAAAACCGCAAAAGCAGGCTCACAAGCGTGCTCTTACCAGCGCCGGACGAACCAACAAGCCCCAGCTTTTGGCCAGAGGGGATCTCAAACGACATGCGGTGAATAACTTTTTGACCGCCCTTAAAAGCATTATAGCCAAAATCAACCTCTTGGAACGACACCGCCCCTTCGGTTATCTGCAATTTTTGCGCATTCTCTTCATCACGGATTTCATGATCGTGCATGATGGTATTAATACCGTCTTTAATCTGACCGACATATTCCATGAAAGCCTGCAAACTCCACGTTAAATTACGAGCGTTGGTGCTTAAAATCAAAACCAGCGTAAAAATATAACTGATGGTCGCAATATCAATATGGCCGTTATCATAGCTTGAGACGGCGAAGTAAACACTGCCTGTGATCAAGAAGAAGGTGAGAATAAAATGCACCCAGTGGATCGCCTCGCCCCATAGGCCAAAGCGCGTGACGGCTTTTTCCTCGGCGGTCATAACATCGCACAAAAGCTGTTTCTCGTAATCGGCATGCGCGTAAGCCTTGAGCGAGAAAATATTGGCAACAGAATCAATAATATTGCCTGTAATGCGCGCCCTTTCGCGCGAGACACGCTCGATCCAGAAAATGCGTGGAATGGTTAAGCCGCTAATGGTAAAGCCATAAACCAGCCCCCAGGCAAAGATCATCACCCCAAGCGGCCAATAGACAAGCCCAATGGTCACCGCACTGGCGCTAAAGAGGATAAAAAGGCCGATAAAGTCAAACAGCAGCGTCCATGTCGCCATTGCCATACCGTGCGTCACATCATGGATCTTTGCCCCCAGCGCGCCGCTATGACGATTAGAGAAGTAATCCATGCTGTGCTTGAGCAAATGTTCAAACAACCATATGCGCGGCATACGGCGAATGCGCCGCGCCACAAACAGCAAGACCGTGCCACCTATGCGGCTAAACAGCGCCATCGCAATCGTCAGATAAACCAAGAACATGAACGGGTCGTGCAAACTCTCCCATAATGTTCCCATTGCCTCATCATGCGCCTGAATGGCATTAACGATTTCTTTGACCGCAAAAGGCAGCATCACAAGCATACAAGCTTGGCCGATCTCCATAATAATCATAGCGCTCATCAAAAACGGAAATTGCCAGAACGACTTCCAGTAAAACGAGAATGGCTTGATAATCAAGTCTGCGTCAGGCTTCATAAACTCTACTCTATACTCTTATAATTATGTCTCCAGCCCCACAAGCGAACGCGCAAAGGCGGACGCTCTAAACGGCTGTAAATCTTCTATGCTTTCACCAACGCCGACATAATGAATCGGCAAGCCGAACTGATCGGCAAGGCTGACAACAATGCCGCCTTTGGCGCTGCCATCAAGCTTTGTCACAATCAATCCCGTGACATTCAGCATCTCTTTGAATATACGCACCTGTTCAATCGCGTTTTGGCCTGTTGTTGCATCCAGCACAAGCAAGACAGCATGCGGCAGGCTCTCTTCGTTCTTTTTCAAAACACGGACAATCTTTTCAAGCTCGGCCATCAGGTTTGATTTGTTATGAAGTCGCCCTGCGGTATCAATCAATAGCAGCTCAATACCATCTGCCTTGGCTTGCTCATAAGCTTCGTAAGCCACAGCGGCGGCATCCGCGCCAATATCCTTCTTCACAATCGGCACAGAGGCGCGCTCTGCCCATACAGCAAGCTGTTCAATGGCGGCGGCGCGGAAGGTGTCACCCGCCGCAATCATGACCTTACGCTTTTCTTGTAAATGCTGCTCATACGCCATCTTGCCGATGGTGGTCGTCTTGCCCGCGCCGTTTACGCCTGCAACAAGCGTTACAAACGGCGTTTTTATGGATGTATCTTCATGCGAAAAGCGCATTTCTTGCTCAACAGGCCTTAAAATCTCTTCGATTTGCCCTGCAAGCGCTTCTTTGACCTCTTGATCGGAAATATCCTTGCCAAAGCGCCCTTTGCCAAAATCAGCCACTAGCCGCGCGGCGGTTTTAGGGCCCAGATCGGCCATAATCAAAACATCTTCCAGATCATCCAGCATCTCTTGATCCAGCTTGCGCTTGGTCACAAGATCGGCGATGCCTTGGCCTAGTTTTGAGGAGGATTTTGACAGCCCTTGGGTGAGGCGCCCCAGCCATCCCGCTTTTTCGGCAGCTTCCGGCTCTTGCGTGGCTTCAGGCTCTGTTATTTCAGGAAGCGGCGTCTCCACCACATCATCCAAAATTTCACGCCCTGTCTCTTCCAGCAGTTCGTGCTTTTGATCTTCGCTTAGCTCGGATTCATATTCCGTCGGCGGCTCTAGCGCAGGCTCTTCGGGATGATGTAAAAGCTTATCATCCGCCTCTTCACGCTCTTGCGCTTTTGCGTTCTTTTTTTTGCGCCAAAAAACCATCGTCGCACTCCTTTATGTAAGATGCGACAATCATATTCTTCTTCTGTGAAAAGTCAAAAGATCGCAGGGGGTTCAAGTGGTTTTTAAGCCGTTTTTTTGATTTCGAGCATAGCAAGGGCGGCCTTTGCGGCACCGCCGCCTTTGTTCTTCTCGCTTGGCCGCGCGCGCGCCAAAGCCTGCGCTTCGTTCTCCACCGTCAAAATAGCATTGCCGAGCGCCAGATCATAAGCCAAAACCAGATCATAAACACCGCGCGCGCTTTCGTTGCAGACAATATCATAATGGCTGGTTTCACCGCGAATGATGCAGCCCGCCACAACAAACGCGTCATAGTCTTTTTCCATGGAAAAATGCAGGGCTGCAGGAATTTCAAGCGCGCCCGGAACGGTGAGAACATCATAATCTGCGCCCGCCTCGCCTAAAGCGGCCTTTATGCCCTCAAGCAACAGATCATTCACATGGTCATAATAACGCGCTTCGATTACAAGAACTTTGGTCATTGCTAGGCTTTCTGATGTTTTTGTTGATAGGCTACCAGATCAGCGATTGTGCCGATTTTTAAGCCGAATTTATCGGCAAAGACTGATAACTCGCTCAAACGCGCCATCGTGCCGTCATGGTTCATAATTTCGCAAATCACGCCCGCCCCTTGAAAGCCCGCCAGCTTTGCAATATCGACTGTGGCTTCGGTGTGACCAGCGCGCGCCAGCACCCCCTCTTTTGCCGCCCGTATCGGGAAGATATGCCCCGGCGTTGCCAAATCCTGTGGATAATTCTGTGGATCAATCGCTGTCTTGATTGTGTGTGCACGATCTGCGGCACTGATGCCTGTTGTGACTCCTTTAGCGGCTTCGATTGAAACTGTAAAAGCCGTATCAAAATTTGCGTTGTTGCGCTTTGGCATTAGCGGAAGCTCCAAGCGGTCGGCAATCGCAGGCTCAAGCGTCAAACAGATCAAGCCGCGGCCATACATCGCCATAAAATTAACCATCTCAGGCGTGATCGCTTCGGCTGGCACAAATAAATCGCCCTCATTCTCGCGATCTTCATCATCCACCAAAATTGTCAAACGCCCTGCGCGCGCCTCTTCAATAATCTCTTCAATCGGAGAAAGCGCATTAGCTGATTCTTTTTTCTTCATATAAATCAAGTTCATAGTTATTTTTTATGATTCTCTAGTTTAAAGTCAACCATGCGCGAAACATAGCGCGCCAGCATGTCAATTTCGACATTAATTTTATCGTCCGGCTTCCAATCTTTAATATTGGTCACCTGCCATGTGTGCGGGATAATATTCACCCCAAAGCGCGTTCCGCCCACCTCATTCACGGTCAATGAGATACCATTGAGGGCAATCGAACCTTTAGGGGCAATAAACCCTGCTAATTCAAGCGGCACTTCAAACGAAAGACGAAAGCTTTCACCATCCGGTGTTACAGAGACCAGCGTTGCCAACCCGTCAACATGACCAGACACAATATGCCCGCCCATCTCATCGCCCAAGCGCAATGACGGCTCAAGATTGATCTTTGCGCCCTGCGCCCATGTGCCAATCGTTGTGACATCCATGGTTTCGTTCGACACCTCAACCGCAAACCCGCCCGCCTCGCGATCTACGACAGTAAGGCAACAACCATCACACGCGACAGACGCGCCGATATCCATAGCGTTCACATCCAAATGCGTGCCGATCACAAGGCGGCGCAGCCCGCCCTTGTCGCGCACAGTTAAAATCTCGCCAATATCTTTTATAAGCCCTGTAAACATGGCCGCACCTTACACAATCGGTTCCCAAATTTCCAGCAAATCTTGCCCATGCTTTTCCTGTTTCACAAGATCAAAAGCAAAACAATCATCAAGACGATCAATCTTCAAATCACCAAACGCGGGAATGCCTTGATTTCCCATGATTTTTGGCGCCCGCATCCACACCAAGCGGTCAATCAATTGCGCCTTCATAAAGCTGGTCATGGTAAAGCCGCCCCCTTCAATGAACAAGCTGTTCAGCCCCGCCTCGCCCAGCATTTTTAAGATGTCTTGCGGATGAAAAAAGCCGTACGGATTATGATCCATACACATAATCTCCACAGAGTTATCCCGAAATACATCGCCCTTATTGCGGCCAGCCTGATGACTGCAAATAAGCCAAACAGCAGCATTTTTTGCGCTCTCGACCAAGCGGCTATCCACAGGCGTTTGCAAATCCCGATCAATTACAATGCGCACGGGGCGCACGGGGCGCGCATCATCCTGGTCAATATCACGCACCGTCAAAGACGGATCATCTGCCAGCACAGTACCGATCCCCACCATGATCGCATCATGCCGTGCGCGCATTTCATGAACAGCTTTTCGTGCTTGCGGGCCAGTTATCCATTGGCTTTCGCCGTTCTTGGTTGCAATGCGGGAATCAAGCGTTGTCGCAATTTTTGTGGTCACAAATGGCCTTTGAGCCGCGACTTTCTTTAAAAACGCCTCATTTACCGCCGCCCCTTGTGCCACATCAAAATCGCCAACAACCCGAACATTGGTTTCTTTGAAAGGCAAAAGCGCAGCATCGGACTGTGTCGGGTCGCCGATCGCATAAACAATCTCGGCAATTCCGGCCGAAACGATGGCTTTGGCGCATGAAGGCGTTTTACCGATATGATCACAGGGCTGGAGCGTTGTATACATCGTTGCGCCGCGCGCTTGGATGCCCGCCGCCTCCAATGCAATTGTTTCAGCATGCGGGCGGCCACCATCCGCCGTGCGGGCAGACGCAATAATTTTGTCATTTTTAACGATAACGCATCCGACAGACGGATTCGGCCATGTGCGCCCCAGACCAGATTCGGCAAGCACGAACGCCTTGTTCATAAAAAACTGATAGCGATCTTGGTTCATGATAAAAGTGCGCCGATCACGAAGTTACCTTCGGGCATTTGTGGGTAAACATGTGGATAAACTTGTGGATTAATTTTTATGCTCATTAAATTATATAATTTTTACAGTAAATTAAGATTACCTTTTAATGTAAAATATTAAGGCTGTCTTTCAGGCAAAACCGCGGCTTGCTTAATCTGATTTTTCGAAATATCGCTCTTCAGCATAGTTTCGATGTTTGAAAGCTCTTCATGACTTTGATATGCCTGATAGCCCGTATAAAGCGCCACAGGCCAAAAGATAACGCCCCAAAACACTGACCAGCCAACCCATGAGGTGCGGTCTGATTTGGCTGTGCTCATATTGTTATACACTTGGCTCAAGCTATCTTGCGAATCTTTATATGTGTCCATCAACTCATTCACGCTCATACCGAACTGTGTTGAAAGCGCGGCGGCATGACGCTGAAATGTCTTGCTCAGCTTTATTTCAGCCTTGGCAGGCTTGGCAGACGGCAATGTTTGATCGCGTGTATTATCAGATTCCATGACATCTCTCTTGTTCTGTAAAAAATTGAACTCGTCTTTGTTTAAAAAGGACGCGCTCTAAATACAAGCAATATATTTATTCTTGCATCTACCCTTGGGCGCGATATACGCCCTCAAAAACATACGCCACAGGCCCTGTCATATAAATGTGATTGTCACTTGCCGACCATTCGATATGAAGACTGCCGCCATCCAGCACAATTTCAGCCGCGCGGTCTGTCAGGCCACGGCGCACGGCGGCGACCATTGTCGCGCAGGCGCCAGAGCCGCAGGCTTGGGTGATTCCCGCGCCCCGCTCCCAAACACGCACGCGGATTTTGTCTTTGGATAATACTTGCGCAAATTCAACATTGGTGCGCTCGGGGAACATAACATGCCGCTCGATTTGCTTGCCAAGGCCTTCAGCATCGACCTGCGAGAGCTGTTCAACAAAAAACACCGTATGCGGATTGCCGACATTCACCGCCACAGGGTCATTAAGTGCGCCGCCCAATATACCTAAATGCAACGTATCCACCTCTTGCGCCAGCGGAATATCCTGCCAGTCCAGCCTGGGCGCGCCCATATCAACCCGCACCAAGCCATCCTCCTGCATTTCACACTTCAAAAGCCCCGCCACGGTCTGAATGACGCACGCGCGACGGTTATTCTCTTTCATCCAGTAATGCGACACACAGCGCGTGCCATTGCCGCAGGCTTGCGCTTCGCTACCATCATTATTAAAAATTCGCATGAAAATATCCGCCGCGCCGTCCTGTGCTGGCTCAATCACCAAAAGCTGGTCACACCCCACCCCCGTGCGGCGATTGGCAATGGCTTTGACAAAATCAGGCTCTAAAGTTTTATCGCTGTGAAGAATGACAAAATCGTTGCCAAGCCCATGCATTTTAATGAATTTTGTCTCGCCCATGACCGCTCATTTCCCTACGTTTAATCAAATCATCCCCAAACCTAACGAAAAACTTGACGAAAGAACAGCCGCAGGTTATGTTCTGCCTAATTTTTCCCGTACTGTCTTTGAAAACAGTGCTCAAGGGTACACCGTAGTCGGCGAATAGGATCGCTCACTGCGGCACTTTTATATTAAACGTTTGTTCAACCTTCCTAAAGTCGGTTGAGACAGGCACAAAACGAAAGCTAAGGCGCAACCCGCCCCAAGCACAGAAATTAAACAGAGCATGTCTCAACCAAGTTTACGCCGGTTGAACTGCTTATGAGCGAAGCGAATAAATTAAGCACGTCTCAACCGACTTTAGGAAGGTTGAACCTACGATGAACGAAGTGAATAAAATATGTTTGAGAATCTAAGCAATCGATTAGGCGGCGTCTTTGACAAGCTCAAAGGCAAAGGCGCATTGAAGGAAGGCGATGTCGATGAAGCGATGCGCGAAATCCGCGTTGCGCTTTTGGAAGCTGATGTTGCGTTGCCTGTTGTCAAACAATTCGTTGAAAATGTTAAAGAACAGGCCATTGGCCAAGAGATTATCAAGGGCGTAAACCCCGCACAACAAGTCGTCAAAATCGTTAATGATGCGATGATTGAGATGCTCGGCGGTGATGAGGAAGATCGTGATCTTACATTCGCCTCCCCGCCTTGCGCATATTTGATGGTCGGTTTGCAAGGCTCTGGTAAAACCACAACCACCGCCAAAATCGCCAAATTTCTGACAGATCGCCAGAACAAAAAAGTGTTGATGGCCTCGCTCGATATTTACCGCCCCGCCGCGATGGAGCAACTCGCCCAGCTTGGCACACAAACAAATATTGAAACCTTGCCGATTGTGGCGGGCGAAAACGCTGTGCAGATTGCCATGCGCGCAATGAGCGAAGCCCGCAAAGGCGGCTTTGATGTTGTGATTTTGGATACGGCGGGCCGCCTGTCCATTGATGAAGAGTTGATGCAGGAAGTGGCGGATGTAAAAGCTGCCACGCACCCTGTTGAAACGCTATTGATTGCCGATGCGATGACGGGGCAAGATGCGGTCAACACAGCGCAAAAATTTGATGCGCGCGTTGCGATTACAGGCGTTGTTTTAACCCGTATAGACGGCGATTCGCGCGGCGGCGCGGCGATGTCGATGAAGGCTGTCACGGGCAAGCCTGTTAAGCTTTTGGGCATTGGCGAGAAATGGGACGCGCTTGAGCCGTTCCACCCTGATCGTATGGCAAGCCGCATTTTGGGCATGGGTGATGTTGTCAGCCTTGTTGAAAAAGCGATTGATACGGTTGATCAGGCCGAAGCCGAGAAAATGGCCGCAAAATTTAAAAAAGGCCAGTTTGATTTTAATGATCTTCTCAGCCAGATGCGCCAAATCGGCAAGATGGGCGGGGCTGGCAGCATCATGAAAATGCTCCCCGGCCTTGGCAAAATGGCTGGCAAGATGGAAGAAATGGGGATGGATGATTCCGTCATTAAAAGACAAGAGGCGATTATCTTGTCGATGACCATTGAAGAGCGCGAAAAGCCCAAGCTATTGAACGCCTCGCGCCGCAAGCGCATTGCCGCAGGCGCTGGCATGAGCGTGCAGGATGTCAATAAGCTGGTCAAACAGCTTGAGCAAATGCAGGTCATGATGAAGCGCATGAAGAAAATGGGCATGGGCAAGATGATGGGGATGATGAAAGGCATGATGGGGTCGCAAGATGCTGAAATGCTGGCCAAATCCATGGATCCCGAGGCACTGGCCGCGGATATGGCGGGCGCCGATTCAAACGATCCGCTTGGTGAGAACCCGTTCTTGCAAGGCGGCGGCGCTGGGGGCTTGCCCCCTGGCATGATGGGCGGCGGCATGCCCGGGATGCAAGGCGGGCTTGGAACGCCGCGCGGCGGCACGAAGAAGAACCGCAAAAAGAATAAGCGCAAATGAAGACGCGCATATAACGAACAAACAGAACGTAAACACAAACACTAAAAAGTAAAACAAAGGAGAACGACCATGGCAGTAGCAATGAGACTATCAAGAGGCGGACGCAAAAGCCGTCCATTTTATCGTATCGTCGTAGCAGACAAGCGCATGCCGCGTGACGGCCGCTATATTGAAAGATTGGGTTCATACAATCCGCTTTTGGCCAATGATGACGAAAACCGTGTGATCTTGAACGAAGAGCGCATTAAATATTGGCTCGCAGAAGGTGCAGAGCCTTCAGAGCGCGTTGCCAAATTCCTCGGCAAAGCTGGCCTTGCGCCGATGCCTGCCATCAGCGAGCGTCCGAATAAATCTGCGCCAAGCGACAAAACAGTAGAGCGCAAGCGCGAAAAAGAAGAGAAGCAAAAAGCCGCTGAAGAAGCCGCCAAAGCCGCCGCTGAAGAAAAAGCAGCGGAAGCCGCCGCGCCAGCACCGGCTGAAGAGCCTGCGGCAGTAGAAGCGCCAGAAGCAGATAAAGTTGAAGAAGCGAAAGCTGAAGACGCCGCACCTGCAGAAGAAGCAAAAGCTGAAGAGAAAAAAGAAGACTAATCAAAACACAAGAAGATTACTTCTATGAACAAAAACCAGTCCCCGCAAAGCGCTCTAGAGCCGCAATCGCGTATCCGTATCGGCAAAATTGCCACGGCGCACGGCGTGCGGGGGCTGGTTAAAGTAAAGATCGAGGTTGATGATCTCGCTCTTTTTGACTACCCGCTTTTTAAAAGCGCGACATCCGACGATATTTTAGATTTATCGCTACAAAATAGCGGCGGGAAATTCTGGATCGCCAAGGTGGGGGATATCATCGATCGCAATCAAGCCGAATTATTGCGCGGCACTGAAATCTGGATTGATAAAACCGCCCTTCCCAAAATTGAAACGGACGATGAATTTTACGTTGCCGACCTAATCGGGCTGGACGTGCAAGACCATAAAGGTAAAGCCATCGGCAGCGTTATTGATATCGCTGATTTTGGCGCCGGCACATTTTTAGAGATCAAGCCTTTAGCGGGCGCGGCATTTTATCTGATGTTTAATGATGAAAATGTTCCTGAAATTGATGATGTCGTGCATTTGTCTGCGAATGCACTCGACAGTAAAATCTCTTAATATGCCATCGCAACTTGTTGAAATTGCAAGATTTAATGACTATGGCGAAATTCACATTATTTGTGGTTTTTTGCAATCACACGGCATTCATTGTGCTGTGTTTGATGATAGTGCCTCCTCCACCTTATGGGCGTTTCAGCAAGCCATGCGCGGCTCGCGCCTGATGGTTCATGAAAATGATGTTGAGCAAGCCAAAGCGTTGTTGCTTGAAATGGGAACAATTGCGCCCCCTACAGAAAGTATGCCAGAGAATACACCCACACAAGCGCCTACCCACTATAAACCCGCCCCGTCTTTTTTCTCTAAACTAATGTCGCTGTTTACAGGCAAAAAATCATGAGCTGGCATGTAAACCTTCTCACACTGTTCCCTGATATGTTCCCCGCCATGCTTGGGCAATCTTTGTCGGGCAAGGCGCTTGAAAATGGCATATGGTCTTATGATACGGTGAATTTGCGCGATTTTGGGCACGGTGTTCACAAAGCTGTCGATGACACGCCCTATGGCGGCGGCGCGGGCATGGTGATGCGCCCTGATATTATCGAGGATGCCCTGCAAAGCGTTGAGGCGCGCGGGCGCTTGCTTTACCCCTCCCCGCGCGGGCGGGTGTTTGATCAGGCATTGGCAAAGGAACTGTCGCAAGAAAGCACGCTGACAATATTGTGCGGACGCTATGAAGGCGTTGATCAGCGCGTGCTGGATGCTTATGGCTTTGAGGAAGTTTCGGTCGGGGATTACGTTCTCTCAGGCGGCGAGCCGGCAGCGATGGTGATGATGGATGCCTGCATTCGGCTTTTGCCTGATGTGATGGGCAATAAAGACACCGCAGACAATGAAAGCTTTGGCCGCGCCACGGGCGGCTTGCTTGAATATCCGCATTATACGCGCCCTGCCGTTTGGAGCGCGCAAGATGGTAAAACATACGATGTGCCTGAAATTTTAAAATCGGGCGATCACGCCAAAATTGAAAAATGGCGCACAGAACAATCGTGCAAGATCACCAAAGAAAGACGACCTGATCTGCTGGATTAAAGCGTCCGCATGTTCAAATGGCCAAAGATGATATCACGCCGCTCCTGATATTCCTGAACAAGATCGCCCATATCACTGACCCCCGTCAAAGCACTTGCTTTGCCGTCATAACAAACTGCCAGATTAAAAATCGTTGTGGCAAAACGATCAAGGTCTTCATCGCTAACCTGTAAAGGCGACTGGTCAATTGTTTCAGCAATATCACCGAGCGCTGAATCGCCGTAAACGCACGGATCAGCGTAAAGCGCCTCATTAACGCTCTCCACCAGTGCTTGCTCTTGCGGCGTTCTCGCTTCTTCGTGCGTCTCTAAAAGAACGCCCAGATAAGAAGCGTTGATCATCTCAATCTCATATTCATATAACGACATTTCAAAATCGATATGATCTTGCACGCAAAATGTTAAATCCCAATAAGAACGACCACAAAAATCGGCGATTTGCGCCAGATCAAATGAAGGCGGCGCTACGCCACGATCGTTAGCTTGCGCCATTACCGCGCTATTTGAAGCGACAAGACCGACAGCGATTAAAAATGCATGGGATAATGATTTCATGTTGTTGCTTTTAACTTATATTGAATTCAGCGTATTATTTACCATAATGACCAAATGATTGCAAGATTTTGTTATTTTTAGTTGCACAAACCCGCAAAACCCCGTAGAAACCACGTACCAAAAAAAATAAATGAACCGCCGGCATGAAAATGTACGAAATCGGGTTCTGATAAAAATGGAGATTATAATGAATATATTAAAGCAAATCGAAACCAAACATCTGGAAACAGCGCAAGCGCAGACTTCCATCCCGAATTTTTCACCTGGTGATACACTTAAAGTAAACGTCCGCGTCCGTGAAGGCACGCGTGAGCGTATTCAGGCCTATGAAGGTGTGTGTATCGCCCGCAAAGGCAAAGATATATCAGCCAGCTTTACAGTCCGTAAAATCAGCTATGGCGAAGGCGTGGAACGTGTATTCCCGCTTTACAGCCCCCGCATTGAAAGTATCGAGCTTATCCGCCGCGGCTCTGTTCGCCGCGCGAAACTTTACTATCTGCGTGATTTACGTGGTAAATCTGCCCGTATTGCCGAGCGCACAACAGGCCACGGCATCGACAAAGACGCCGGCAAAAAGAAAAAAGGCAAAAAAACGACAAAAGAAGCCTAACTTTTCTGGGTATATATATATGAAATTAAAAAATGCGGCTTCGGCCGCATTTTGCTGTTCAGAGCTAATATTTCCTTGCGAGAGACAAAAGCCGCTATTTTGGTAAAGGCGCAGACTGAACGCTCGCCTCACATGAGGCTGAAGACTTCGCTCCTGCCGACTCAATCATGTGCGAAGCTGATGTCATCGCCATAATATCGGGCGGGTTATCACCGCTAATTTCGACTTCCACGCCGCCACCAGCCATAAAATCACTTAGTCTCCCCATGAAACCTCCTTCAAAGCTGTGGTTTTCGTGTCTTGATTGTTATTACTGAGAATTTCAATCGGCGCTTCCAACTCTAAAACTGTGCCGTCAGGGCGCAAGGCCGTTAACAGGGCTGTGCCGTTTTCACAAAATGCCCCAAGCATCCCTTCGGACACATGACCAATGAAATAACTGTTACCATGGATAATCAAATGAATAGCCAAATGATCGGCATCAACCAAAACAGAATCGGCGCGCGCGTAAGCAGGGTCTGAAAAGGCAATACAAACATTGCCGCGATGGTTACGCATAAAGGCGGCGTTGATGTAATCATCATCTTTATATTGTAGGGCTCCGGCCACGTTAATCTCACTTTTGTTTACATAGTGTGATTATACAAAACAAATCATTACCAAATCCTTAACATCACTTCAAAACCAATGCATCTTCGTCTATCTTGCCAAAAGGGAGGAAAAATGATTGATTATGAAGATGAGCAAAGCAAAAACACTTTTTGAAAAAATTTGGAACGATCACCTTGTGGATCGTCAAGATGATGGCACATGTTTGATTTATATTGATCGCCATTTGGTGCATGAAGTCACCTCGCCGCAGGCTTTTGAAGGCTTGCGCCTCACCGGCCGCAAAGTGCGCAATCCGGGCGGCACATTAGCCGTTGCCGACCATAATGTCCCCACCAGCGATCGCAGCGAAGGCATCAAAGAAGAAGACAGCCGCATCCAGATCGAAACGCTCAGCAAAAATTGCGAAGAATTCGGCGTTCAGCTCTTTGATATGAGCGATAAACGCCAAGGCATTGTCCATATTATCGGCCCCGAACAAGGCTTTACACTGCCCGGCACGACCATTGTGTGCGGCGATAGCCACACCTCCACCCACGGCGCATTCGGCGCGCTGGCGTTCGGGATCGGCACCTCTGAAGTTGAACATGTGTTGGCCACCCAGACCCTGATTCAAAAAGCCGCCAAAAACATGCGCGTCACCGTAAACGGCGAAATGCCGATTGGCGTGACGGCAAAAGACATGATTTTGGCGATTATTGGTGAGCTTGGCACCGCAGGCGGAACGGGCTATGTCATTGAATATGCAGGGCAAGCCATCCGCAATTTGTCGATGGAAGGCCGCATGACAATGTGTAACATGTCGATTGAAGCGGGCGCGCGCGCTGGCTTGATCGCGCCTGATGACACAACATTTTCCTACCTCAAAGGCCGCCCGATGGCGCCAAAGGGTGAGCAATGGGATAAAGCCGTGGCATATTGGCGCACGCTGGCAAGCGATGAAGGCGCAGTCTATGACAAAGAAATTGTCCTGAACGCCGCCGATATCGTGCCTCTGGTGACATGGGGCACAAGCCCTGAAGATGTATTGCCGATCACAGGCAACGTGCCAGACCCCGCGCAGGAAAAAGACGAGCATAAGCGTGAAGCGATGAACCGTGCGCTTGAATATATGGGCTTAAGCGCAGGCGTTGCTTTGCAGGATGTGCCAGTCGATAAAGTGTTTATCGGCTCTTGCACGAATGCGCGGATTGAAGATTTGCGGGCTGTCGCGGCAATCGTTGAAAATCGCAAAGTTGCGGATAGTGTCTATGCGATGATTGTCCCCGGCTCTGGCCTTGTGAAAATGCAGGCCGAAGAAGAAGGGCTCGATAAAATCTTTATTGAAGCTGGCTTTGATTGGCGCGAGCCTGGGTGCTCGATGTGTTTGGCGATGAACGCTGATAAATTAGAGCCAGGCGAGCGCTGCGCCTCCACCTCCAACCGCAATTTCGAAGGCCGCCAAGGCCGCGGCGGACGCACCCACCTTATGAGCCCCGCCATGGCCGCCGCCGCCGCTATTACTGGAAAATTGACAGATGTGCGTGATTTGCTGTAAATAGACATAACATATTTACAGGAGACAATTATGGCCAAAGAAAAAGATTTTTACGGCATCACACAAAATCAAGAAATACCAGGCGCTTATATAAAAGAAGTCAAAGGTGTTGTTTGGACTTCGCACCTGTGCGGCGCACAATATGGCTTTGATTTAACGGCGAATTTTACCGAACAAGCACAAAAACTAGGCGGCAATGCTGTGACTTCTGTGACGACCAAAACAAGTGATAAATATATTATTTTCACAGGCACCGTTGTTGTTGCGGGGCCAACACAAAATTAGCCGTTTTATTCATAATCTCTTTTTTGCTGAGGCTGTGCTCTGACTTCCTCTGCGCCTGACTTTATTTTGGCCATTTGCGCCTCCCAATCTTCCAAAAACACGCGGCGGCTTCGCGCTTCGGTTTGATCGGGGCAGACAATATCGCGAATTTTATCGTGTGCGGCGTTCGCAAAATCTTCAGCGCAGCTATAATCGGCGGGGTTCATGGGTGGCAAAGCGGTTATTTCAACGACAATGCTTGGAACACTGCATCGCTGCCAAATGCGCTTGAGTAGATTGTCATCGTTATAAGCCATCGTGTATGCATCCCAGCGATCTTTATCGTTCAGCACATCAATACCATTCACGGATTTCACGCGCATCGCAAGCGGCTGCATCACAGCCTCTTTTTCAAGCTTTATATCATCGCCTGTTTTGTTTGTGCCGTGTTCACCGAACAGAATCGGCATTAAGCCTGCGCTAAAGCGCAACACTTCGCGCCCGTCGGTTGTAGTGCCCTCAGGAAACATAGTGATGTTGGTGCCGCTGTTAAAAGCGTGGATGATGCGGCCTCTGTCTTGCAATTTCTTCTCTTGGCTTTGCTCCGTGCCGATAATGCGCACAAGCTTTGCCACCTGCCCGATTACGGGCCAATCAAAAAAGCGGGCATTCATAACAAACGATGAATTGGGCAGGAAACTGCCGATCATAAAATCGGCGCGCGAGATGTGGTTAGCAACAAACCATGTCGGTTTTGTTTGCTCTAGCGCCGCGCCGTTAAATTCAAAGCTGATCCCCGTGATTTTGCGCGCGCCCGTGTAAACATATTTTGAGAGGAATGTGTGGTTTTTAAAAACAGGGCCGATGATTGTCGCCTGCAAAGCCGCGCCGATTAAAATCGCAGGCAAAAACAGACCATAACCAACCAATGTGCGGGCAAGTGTGCGTATCTGGTTCATATTAATAAAACTTTTCGTATAATTTAAAGAAACAGCAATAGGACATACATTTTTATATGACAAGGCCAAATCCGATGAAATATGGTTGACCGCCTTTTAAAGCCGTGTTTTGCTGTGGATATGAGTGAAATGAATAAATGGCCGGCAGATTTTGACCTGCGCGATGACCCTGCGCTCGCGCGGCGCATCAAGGGATTCATCAATGAAGAAATGGCGCGCCTCAAAGAGCTTGATAATGCGCGCCGCAAATGGATCAAGGAAAACCTGCCCGCAACTTATGAGATGACATATGTTTTTTCCGAACATGCTGTGCGGGTGGCCAAAGATGTGAAGAAAACCGCGCAATATATGGGGCTAAAGCCACATGTTTGCGAGAATTTATACTGGGCGATGTTGCCGCATGATATCGGTAAAGCGCGCTTGCCGCCCGATATCTGGGACACAATCGAAAAGCCCGAGAACGAAACAAAAAAGCTACGACGCTCGCACACTGATCTTGGCGCTAAAATTGTTGAAAATAAATTATCCGATATTGAACACCCGTTTAAAGAGCTGATGCTTGATATTATGCTTTATCATCATGAGCAAATGGATGGCGGCGGTTTTCATGGCTTGCGCGGGGATATGTTGTCTGCGCCCGTGCGCCTTGCCTGCATTGTGGAAAGCTTTGATGGCTACAGCATTGCGCGCCCGCATTTTGGCGCGCGCGACATTTCCACAAAGGGCGTTTTAAAACGCATGCGCGATGAAAAAGGCGCAGATCTTTACGATATGGAATTGTTCGAAGCGTTTTACGCGATGAAAATGAGCGAAGCGGCCTAGCGCGGAATCAGGCGGCTATTTTCAGGCAACATATTCACATTCAAGCCCGTGCCAAACTCCATATCGCCTTCACTATAATGCCCACGACAATGGCGCTCGGCGTTTCGCAGTGCTAAATTATACATCGATTGTGTCCGGCTTGAAGTGGGTCTGAAATTATCGCGGTTATTAAGAATATCAAATGCATCTTCAGGCTCAATAAACCCCTGCCCCGGGAAAAACACCTCAGCCAAACCAACCAACGTGTTCGGGTCTAGTTCTTGCGAGTGAACCCAGCGTGCAGGATAGTCCGTAACAGGCCGCATACAAGTAGACTCTCCGCACGGATAGCTTTCAATTCTTGTTTGTGCGTTCACGCGCTCTTTGTACCATTGCAGAAAATTGAGATCGATATCATAAATTGCATCATGATCGCTCAACACCGCGTTAAAAGCCGCGAGGCGCGCGCCGCTTAAGTTATACTGAATCGCCGTACCGCCATTTTGCACGTAATCACGATATGCCAAGGAAGCCGCCGCTGTATTGTCGTTACCTTCAAAGGCGCGCCATTGTTCTGTTTCAAACGCATCGCCTGTACCGCGCGTGAAATCGCTGTAAATTTGATAATGACCATCAAGCAAACTTACCTGACGCATCGCCTCGCGCGCACGCACCCATAGCACAGCATGCTCGGTAATATATTCATCCTCGCGTACGCTGGCGTCATTTCCAAAGCCCGAAAGCTCACTGCGGAATAAATAAGCTGCCACATCAACGTTTGGCACGCGATCTTCGACAAAATAAACCCCGACCCAGCGATTAAACGAAATCGCCGCGCTCTCAAGTGTCGGGCGATCGCCATAACAAATTACGCGGTCGTTCGCCGCCACCGTATTAAAGGCGCGCTCACCAATCGGCCCGAGGCGCTCAACCGTGCGCAGCGTGTCACTCACATCGCGGCGCACGCGGTTGCGGGTGTTAAATTCAGACTCTTCAGCGGCGCTATAGCAATAATCCATATAATCAGGATTCCACTCCTCCAGCGTGCCATGACGATCAGGCCACAAAACCCATGCCGCGCCAAGCACCACCGAAACGGCCGTTGCCCCGAGGCCAATTTTGGCATTGCGCGATAAACCATCAAAGGTTTGGGTCAGGCTTTTAATCATTGTCGACATTTCACTTTTCCTTACGGCTCTTTTTGATTAAGCTGAGGTAACATAGCAAAAACAACTGGATTATGCAAAGTAAATGACCCCTTTTACAACATTAAACGCCATCGCCGCTCCCCTGAATTTGCGCAATGTCGATACGGACATGCTCATCCCCAAACAATTCCTACGCACAATCAAGCGTACGGGGTTGGGGCAGAATTTGTTTAACGATATGCGCTTTCATGAAGACGGCACGCCGAAGATGGATTTTGTGCTGAATCAAAAGCCTTATGATAAGGCCGAAATTTTAATCGCGGGCGAAAATTTTGGTTGCGGCTCTTCGCGTGAACATGCGCCGTGGGCATTATTGGATTTTGGCATTCGGTGTGTTATTGCGCCGAGCTATGCCGATATATTTTATAATAACTGTTTCAAAAACGGCATTTTGCCCGTGACGCTTGCCCAAGACGAAGTTGATATTTTAATGGCGCGGGCGAGCGAATACCCGTCCGAAACTATCGAAATAGACCTTCACACCTGCAAAATCACCGCCGGAAACCATGTTTTTGACTTTGAACTGGATGATTTTCGCCGTGAATGCCTGTTAAACGGGCTTGATAATATTGGTCTTACGCTTGAAAAAGAACATAAGATCACGGCGTTTGAAGCAATGGGACGCAGCGACAAAGCATGGCTTTGGCGCTAACTGTGCGTTAGAATCGCGCCCCTCTTTTCCCGCGCGTTTGTGCGTGCTATAACATTCCCATATTCAAAATAAACAGGGAAGAACACATGTCATCTCACAATATTGTGCTGCTGCCGGGCGATGGAATTGGCCCTGAAGTTATGGCTGAAGTCAAAAAGCTTATGGGCTGGCTGGAAGACAATAGCGACATCTCTTTTACCATCACAAACGGCCTGATCGGCGGCTGTGCCTATGATAAAGACGGCACGCCTTTGTCGGATGAAATACTGCAAGCCTGCCGCGATGCGGACGCGATCATCATGGGCGCCGTCGGCGGGCCAAAATGGGATAAAGTGCCTTATGAGCTTCGCCCTGAAGCGGGCTTATTAAAACTGCGCAAAGCGCTTGATCTGTTTGCCAATCTGCGCCCTGCCCTTGTCTTTGATGCGCTTGTGCATGCTTCTAGCTTAAAGCCTGAAATTGTCAGCGGGCTTGATATTTTGATCGTGCGCGAACTCACAGGCGGCGTTTATTTCGGCGAGCCGCGCGGCATTGAAACTTTGCCTGATGGCCAGCGGCGCGGCTTTAACACCCAAACATACACCACCAACGAAATCCGCCGTATTGGCGAAGTAGCGTTTGAACTGGCGCGCAAACGCGGCGGGCATGTGACATCGTGCGAGAAATCGAACGTCATGGAATCGGGCATTTTATGGCGCGAGGAAATCACCAAGCTTCACGGTGAATCGTTTATGGATGTGAGCCTTGAGCATATGTATGCCGACAATTGCGCGATGCAGCTTTTGCGCCGCCCTTCGCAGTTTGATGTGATTGTCACTGACAATCTGTTTGGCGATATTTTATCGGATGAGGCCGCGATGCTGACAGGCTCGCTGGGCATGCTCCCTTCCGCCTCGCTTGGCGCGGCAGGAATACCGGGGCTTTATGAGCCTGTGCATGGCAGCGCCCCTGATATTGCGCACCAAAACAAAGCCAACCCGCTGGCAACGATCCTAAGCTTTGCGATGGCTTTGCGCTATTCGCTCAATCGCGGCGATATTGCGGAGCGGATTGAAAATGCGGTGCAAGATGTTTTAGCGCATGGCAAGCGCACAGCAGACATCATTGAAGATGGCTGCCTTGAGCTTTCCACCACCGCCATGGGCGATGCGCTGATTGATTGCATGGCAGAGCGCAAAGAGAAAGCGGCATAATGCATAAGAGATTCTTTTTCGGGCTATTGTTTTTCATCGGGCTTGTTATTGGCGGGCTAAACCTGCAAACGCTGGCGAGCGCGCAGGATAGCGATTCACCGATTATCCTGATGGATATGGACGGCGCAATCGGCCCCGCTTTTGCGGATTATCTGGAGCAAGGGATCGCCAAAGCCAGCGCCACGAACGCCCAGCTTATTCTCATCAAACTCAACACCCCCGGCGGGTTGTTAACCTCCACCCGTGAAATGGTCAGCGCTATTGTTGAATCGCCTGTGCCTGTTGCGATTTGGGTCACGCCTTCTGGCGCGCACGCCGCAAGCGCAGGGACATTTTTGATGTATGCCGCCCACATCGCGGCGATGGATGAAAGCACAAATTTGGGCGCGGCCACCCCCATTCAAATGCAAGGCAGCATTAAAACCCAAGCGCCCTCACAAGAAGAACAGCAGACCGAAGAAGACAGCTTGATCGAACGCTTGCGCGGGCTAACAAACACCAACGAAGAAGCTTCGCGCAAAAAAGCGGTTGAAGACAGCGCTGCGCTCATTCGTGGCCTTGCCGAAATGCGTGGCCGCAACAGCGCATGGGCCGAGCGCGCCGTGATAGAGGGCGAAAGCATCACTGCGCGCGAAGCGCTAAACGACAATGTCATCACATTCAAAGCCCCCTCGCTTCAAAGCCTTTTGGCGCAGATGGACGGGCAGACGATCACGCTTAAAAATGATGAATCCGTGACACTACAAACGACAAATGCCACGATCAAAGATTTTGCACCAAGCTGGAAAACCAAATTCCTCTCCCTCATCACAGACCCCAACATTGCCGTGATTTTGATGACAATCGGTGTCTATGGTTTGATTTTGGAATTTTATAACCCCGGCACGCTGATCCCCGGCACAATCGGCATCATCAGCCTTGTCATCGGGCTTTATGCCATGAATACGTTACCAATTAACATTACGGGCATTGTTTTAATCGGCATCGGCGTGGTGTTTATGATCGCTGAAAGCTTTATCCCCTCATTCGGCGTTTTAGGCTTTGGTGGCCTTGCCGCCTTTATCTTAGGAGCAACCATTATGTTTGACACAGAATTAATGCCCGGCATGGCGCTTGATGGGCAAGTCATCGCCGGTATTGCCGCTTTGGGCGCGCTGACAATTGCCCTTGCGGCTTATTTAACATGGTCAGTCTATAAAAAACGCATGAGCACGGGCGTAGAAAGCCTTGTGAGCGCGACTGCCGAGATTATCGAGTGGAGCGGCGACCAAGGCCGCGTCCGCGTGCAGGGCGAGATATGGCAGGCTTACAGCGATGAAGCACTTAAGTTTTCAAAAGGCGATAAGGTCGTTGTTGCCAAGGTCGAAGAGTTAACGCTAAAAATCATTACCCCCTAAACAAATTTAACACCCACCCTAAAAAAGAGAGAGATCATGGAGTTTATTAGTATTATCGCGGTCGGCATTATTGTCTTGGTCGTTGCCTCGTTTCGTATTGTCAAAGAATATGAGCGCGGCGTTGTTTACACACTCGGTAAATTTGGCGGGATGCGCGGCCCGGGCATTCAGCTTATTGTCCCCGGGATTCAGCAGATGATGCTGGTCGATATCCGTATCCGCACCGAAGATATCCCCTCACAAGATGTGATTTCAAAAGACAATGTGTCGGTCAAGGTCAATGCTGTTGTTTATTACCGCGTTGTTGACCCCGGCCATGCGATTAACCGCGTTGAAAACTTCATTCAAGCCACCAGCCAGCTGGCGCAGACAACCTTGCGCTCTGTGCTTGGCAAGCATGACTTAGATGAAATGCTCGCTTCACGCGACCAGCTGAACAAAGACATTCAGGAAATTCTTGACAGCCAGACAGATGGCTGGGGCATTAAGGTCACAAATGTTGAGATCAAGCATGTCGATATTGACCCGTCCATGGTGCGCGCCATCGCCAAACAAGCCGAGGCCGAACGCGAAAGACGCGCCAAAGTCATCAACGCCAAAGGCGAATTACAAGCCGCACAGCAACTGGACGAAGCCGCCACCATCTTGGCCAAGCGTCCTGAAACAATGCAGCTTCGCTATCTCGGCACACTCGGCGAGTTTACCAATTCAAAAGGCAGCACAGTCGTTCTTCCTTTGCCGATGGATTTACTACGCGGCGCGATGGGTGCGCTTGCAGACACCAAAAAATAAGACCTTTAAACCAGAACGCAAAAAAGCCCCCATCAGGGGGCTTTTTATTCATTTGAATTAGATGATTACTGTTGGATACGAATGGCAAGTGAACACTGCAAAAAGTCATCTTGCTCATTATAAATACCACCAGCTGTGCCATCGTCAGCACAACCCGTAGCGGACGCAACACCAAGAGCGCGTACAGTTCCGCCATTAGGTGAACCATCATCCATTTTACGATCAAAACGTGCCGCTTTAGATGTGCTCAAAAGTGCGTTTGCTGCAGCCGCAGCAGCTGCTGGGTTAGAGCGCATTGTCAAGTAATGACCAGAACGCGCATTTGCAGCAGCCGTTGTGTTGGCGATGTTACCATTATTTGTAAATCCAATAATGAAACCACCACCCAGATTGGCTGAAGGCAAACTTTCACCCCATTGCATTGTACCAGAAGCATTTGTACCAGTAAGCAAGTCAGCATTGTTCATGTGTACCCAGAACATAATACTTTCACCAGTCGGTGCGCCTGCAATATTGACGTCATTCGCTAGTCGCGCATCACCATTTCCATTGTCACAGCCGCCTGCTGCCGTACAATTGGGAAGTCTTTCTTCTGCTCTGGCAAAATCACCAGGAAAGCCTTGATAGCTATCTTGGAAAGTTGAGACGGCACCATCAATACCCTTAACCTGTGCCACTGTTGATGCGACTTGAGCGTTCGTAATCAGTTCTTGTCCTTTTAGAATACCACCGATTAGCAGACCGATAATAATCATAACAACGGCCAATTCAACGAGCGTAAAACCCGCCTCTTTGGAACGTTGATTTTCAATGTGTGTGTGTGTCATTTTATATCACTCCAATAATGTTTATATTTAATGCGAAAGTGTAAATCGTGTTTACGTTTAGACATGCTGGAACCAGCTTTTTAAACATACACAAAAAATACTTCTAACGCATCCTATTTCTCTATCATCGCCCCAAAACCGTGAAGAAAACATTAAGAAAAACAGTCAGTTCCCCTTAATTGCACAAAATGAGAGATCAAAAAAACAGGTTAAGAGGAGGCTTTTTTTCGTTGTCGATAGCCAGACGGCGTTTCGCCTGCAATATCACGGAAAACACGGTTAAAAGACGCCATTGAATTAAAACCCGACTCAGAGGAAACCACGCTAACGCTGGCCTCTGTTTCCTCTAAAAGTCGCATCGCATCTTGCACGCGCCGCTCGTTTAAAAGCCTTGGCAGACTTTTGCCAAAATGCGCGCTTACAATGCGCGAGACAACTGTCTCGGGCAAATCAAGCTCGCGCGCCAGATCAGTGCGGCTGTAAGAGGCTTCGTGATACACTTTTTCAACATTTAATAAATTTTCAATACGGCGCGCTGTTGAAAGCTCTTCTTCGTTCACAACAACAACTTCACTAGCTTTTAGCAAATGTGCCGGAAGCGGGTAAATCCGAAAGAGGCTTGTGGCGGTTAAATAAACCAAGCCAATCCCGATAATATTACGGATGGTGATGAATTCTATATTTGAAATAAAGCCTGTGGCATTCGCCAAAGCGAACATTAAAAAGAAAAGATGAATGTAAATCAGTGTTAAAATTACCCAATAGCGATCTTTACCCGCCTTTTCATTATAAAGATGATGAAATTCGCCGCGCTTAAGCCACACAACAAACAAGCTGAGCGCCCCCGCAAACAAACCGCACGTGATTAACCAATCATATAAAACTTCACATGAACGCGGAAAGACACAGTCAACATCCGAGATTGAGCCAACAACCGCGACCATATAAGCCATCGGCAAAATGAATAAAACGCCGTAATCAGCAAGATTAGGCAGGCGGTTCATACGCGATATTTGTATAATCAGCAACACACTCAGCGGCGGGCCGACAAACCATGCCGCCCATTGAAACACGCTGTAATAGGCGTTGAGATCGCCAATATAGCGCGCGCTAAAATCAAGCGTAAAAGCCACGCCCAAAAATAGAAAATACAAAAAAGGAATAGCAGCGAACTTTAGGCTTCCTGCACGCATCGACATATAAACAAAGATATAAACACACTGTATAATCCCGATCAGTGCGATAATTTCTCGAAGATTAAATGTTAAATTGTCAAACGACATGTCACGAGCCTATTTTGTGTCCTTACAAAAAGGATACCCTTCCCATTGATCGGGTTCAAGCAGGCGATGGCAGATTGTGTGCGCCACAAAGTTAATTTCATTAGGATGCATATTGTCTTGCTCCTCACGTAAAAGAGCCATCATCATCTCAAGCGCCGCTTCTTTTTCGCCGCGTTGTATCGAGACAAAAGCCGGCATTTGCGCCGCCCATATCGGCATATTGGGGATATCAAGCGCTGCTAATTTATGGGCAAGGCGCAGCGCTTCATCCAGATCATCTTGACCAAAGCGCGCAAGATAGGCGGCCTGTGCAAGCCAGCGCCATTTTTCGCCTTCAACGCTTGTGCCAACATGCTCTAAATAAGCAATCAGCGGTGTCAATTGCGACGAATCAGATGTTGACCCAAAATAATACGCCGCCATCATAGGCACGAAGTTTGATTTTGGGTCAAGACGCGAAAGCATAAAGAACCAGTCGCCGAGGCGGTCATAATTATAATCAGTGAGTGAAACAACCCGCCCGCCCGAATCACCGAGGTTTTGAATAACGATAGACAGCGCGCGATAGGCGAATTGTTTGTCACCAAAGCCAATGACGCTCGCCGAAAAGTCAGACGCTGCAGGAGGCACATTCAGCCATGTCGCGCGTTGGTTTTTCAGCGGCATCCAGACAGCAATATTGATGCATAAGACAACAAAGAAAACGGCGTATGATAGCGACAATTGTTTTGTCATCATTTAAAACTGCCGTTTTATCAAATCAATGAATGTTGCGATATTGATATACGAAATAAAGATAACAGCGTGCGCCGTTAACAACAAAAATGACGCGCCCTCGCGCCCGTAAACCAGCCAGCTTGATTGCCCCATCAAATCAAACCGTGGCACAACAATCGAAATAAATTGCATGATGTATGATAAATAAACCATGTTGCCTTCGATGAGCCCCGAATCAACAATTCCTAAAATTTGCCCCATAAGGCGGGATAAAAGATATAAGCCCATAACAGCGAGCGAGCCGATCATTGCATTGGGCAAAACCATGGCAAAAAACAAAGCCACGTTTGCAAGCATGACAAATTCAAGCGCGACAGAAAATGCCCATAAGGCGTGACCGTCTGAAATCGCGTTCGGGAACGCGGCGAAGACTGTCACGATAACCATTGCAGCAATAATCAAGCCTATAAGCGAAAAGGCGCATGAAAAAGCGGCAACAAAGGAAATGCGCGAGACAGGACGCGATAATAAAAGCTCGATATCTTTATTATCAAAAGAGCGGCGGATATAAAAAATTACGAATAGAGATAGCCCCATAACGCCCACAAGCCGCAAGCCCGAGGCGCAAAAAACCATCGCGAATAAATCTGTTTCCGTGATCGCTGAAGAGCCTAAAAACAAAGACAAGCTGACAGCCAAGGCCATACAAACAAGCATCCCGTACAATAGCTTGTCACGGAACGCTGCTTTTATAATATATTTTGATATTTGGTAAAACATCTCAGAATATTTTCAAAATATACTGATTATAGACGCAACGGGCGACGGTCGTCCGAGAATTTTTTGTAAAAATCACGGTCAGTGTCATCAATATTGGTGTCTTCGATGATTGTTGCGCGCAGGAAGACAATCAACTCTGTCTTCTCAATCTTATCAATTTTCGCGCGGAAAGCCGCACCGATCAAAGGCACTTCTGAAAGCACAGGGACGCCTGTCTGGGTAGAACGTACGCGGTCTTGCATCAAGCCGCCCATCACAATCGCCTGCCCCGAGTTCATGGACATCACAGAATCAAACTCTTGCACCTGCACGATCGGCACACGACTTTGAATATTCGCATTTGCACGTGCGGCCTCAAGTGCAACGACCGGATCATTTTCAAATGTTTCAACATTTGTTACCGTTGGGCGAATAGACATGGATATTCTGCGTGAATCTAAGTCAATAACAGGCTGAACGTTAATTAAAACGCCTTCCGGTACATTTCGAATTTCAGAATCAAAAGTTGTAACTGACGGGCCAATATCTGATTGTGTTGTTTCGCTATCGATTTCAAAATAAACCAAGTTTTGTGCGACATTCAAAACAGCCGATTGATTATTAAGAACGGTAATACGCGGGCTAGAGAGAGCGCGCACTGTGCCAAAGCGTGACAACGCATTGATAACAGCGTTTACGTCATTACCACCGATTGTGTAAGCAACACTATTGCCACCAAGATCGGAGTTATCCAAGAAACCACCAGCTTGGGGCAAGGTTATACCAAGAACACTCTTACCAGTGATGGACATTTCATCCCAATTGATACCGACATTGAACTCATCCGTGAGAGAGACTTCAAGAATTTTAGCTTCGATCAGAACCTGAGACGTTACAGAACGACGCACAGCTTCTAAATAATCCGCCACTTCTTTATGTTGACGCTCTGTTGCAAACACGTTGATGATACCGGCCTGTTTGTTAATCGAAAATGTTGAAAATTCAGTTGGCGCGTTCTCATCATCACTGCTGGAAGCCACTTCCATTCCCGGCAAATCTTGTGGTAATGCATTTACTTGCAATGTGGCTTCAGGGGCTTGCACCTGGACGCTCTCGCCATTTTGCCCTTGGACAATCACAGGCTGTACAGGCGCTGCATTTTCCAAAATAGAAATTTCCGGTGTGCGCGATGTTCTTAAATTACCGCGAGATTCAACAACACCTAAAATTTGCTGAAGGCTTGTTGACAATTCAAGCCATAAATCAAGGCTACTGGAGGATGTCGCCTCAAAGCCAGACCCTGTATTGGCACCAGAGCCTGTGACGACAGATACGTCGTTGCGAATTGAACTGCTCGTACTTCTGGCGAAGCTGAGATAATCGACTTTATATGTTTTATTAAACGGCGTATCCAGCTCAACTCTGAGGCTATTATCTTCAAATGAATACCGAAGACCGGCCATTTCGGCGATCCGCTCAACAACCAAATCCAGCGGACGATTGCGCGCTGTAAAGATAATCGAACCGGAAATACGCGGATCAAGCTCAATGTCATAATCGGCTTGATTGGCAAGCTCGAACAAAATGTCGCGCAAAGGAACTGTCTGGTTCACTGAAATTGAAACCAGCGGCATGGCGCGCAAGCTATCGGAAGGCGGCGCAATATATGTTTTCAAATCAGGGATGTCACTATCGATAGCGCTTAAAGCATCTGTATCCATCGGCAATCTTGTCGCAAAAGCGTCTCGATAATCTTGCGCTTCCATATCAAGACCGCGGTCTGTTTTCACGGAATTCTTTGCCAAATCACAACCGGAAATCGAAATCCCGATAAAGCTAAAGATGACGAAAAGGAAGGCAAAGCGTTTGACCGTATAGAGCATGATAATGAGAACCTATAAAATTGAACGGGAAACCTCGCATTAAAGAATCAAAAAAACGAGGGTTAATTTGTTCAAATAATAACGGATAAACAACATACTCACAACACTGAATGAAAATTAATAAGGATATAATGCCGTTTTGAGGGGCTCATTTTAAAAATTAGTCAGAAATAACAAAATTTGACGTGTCCATACGGCGTAATGTTTCATTACCCTCAGCGCCCTCACCCATCGTGATTTGCTGCAAACGAATTTTCAGATCGCCGGATTGATCCGCGTTAGAAAGCGCCGTTTCTTCCGTAATAAGACCACGACGGAATAGATTTTCCAATGCTTGGTCAAATGTAAACATGCCAATTTGATTGTTTTGCTCCATGACATCTTTAATCTTTGCCACTTTCCCTGTCTCGATCAATTCACGCACCAATCCTTTGTTCAGCATCACCTCAACAGCCGCAACCATGCCGCCATTTGTACAGGGCACGAGACGCTGTGAAACGATTGCTTTTAAATTCATCGATAGCGTAATTCGAAGTTGAGAATGGGCATCTTCGGGAAACATTGTGACAATGCGCTCAATAGCCTGATAAGCGTTGTTTGTATGGAGCGAGGCCATACATAAATGTCCTGTTTCTGAGGCTGTCAAAGCTTGCTCCATCACTTCACGATCCCGTATTTCTCCTACCAAAATCACATCTGGTCTTTGTCTGAGCGCATTTTTGAGCGCTACCGCATAGCTTTCAGTGTCAACGCCCACTTCGCGTTGCGATATAAGAGACATTTTATGGTCATGGTAATATTCAATCGGGTCTTCGATGGTAATAATATGCCCATGTTCGCGCTCATTACGATAATCAATCATTGAGGCCATGGTTGTCGACTTACCGCTCCCCGTCATGCCTGTTAGCAAAATAAGACCGCGCTTTTCCAGTGATAGCGGCGCCAGCACTTCCGGCAACTTCAATGTTTCAAAATCTGGAATTTTTGAAATAATGCGCCTTAGAACCAAGGCTGTATTTTGACGTTGTTTCAATACATTAACACGGAAACGACCGTATTTTCCCACATCAAGAGACGAATTAAGTTCCATCGAGGTTTCAAATTCTCGTCTTTGGCGATTGGTCAGGATGGATGCGAGGATGCCGTTCACATCCTCTTCGGATAGAACATTATCGCTTAAATGCACAATCTCATTCTCTTTACGCAACGATGGTGGAAACCCGACGGTTAAATAGAGATCGCTGGCGTTATGCGTATGCATTGCCGTGAAATATTCCAATATGACTGGAGGCGCACTCAAAACGAGTACCCCTCGCCATCATCATCATCCCCTGCTTTGCCGCCGCTTGTTCCGACTTGCTTCTTTCCATTTGCATCAGGACTACTCGGATCGCGCCCCATTGTCCGCCCGCCTGCATCGGCGCCGGATGTGCCGCCGCCGAGCGACATAGACACATCACCCTCAGCTTGGCTACTGCTATCATCTTCTTTGACCTGTGATAAAACACGCTTGGCTTCGTTTCTGGTGATGAGATCTTCTTCTAAAAGCATCTCAACCGATTCTTCCATTGTTACCATGCCATAGCGCGAGCCTGTCTGTAACATAGAGAAAAGCTGTGATATCTGGTTCTCTCGAATAAGGTTACGAACCGCGTTCGTACCAACCAAAATTTCGTGAACCGCCATACGGCCTGCGCCATCTGCGCGTTTGACAAGAATCTGGGCAATAACGCCCTGTAGTGAACTGGCGACCATGGCGCGCACCATTTCTTTATCCCCTGTCGGAAACACATCAATAATACGGTCAACCGTTTTTGTTGCGGAGTTAGAGTGCAATGTACCAAAAACCAAATGCCCTGTTTCTGCGGCGGTCAGCGCTAATGAAATGGTTTCATAATCACGCATCTCACCAACCATAATCACATCCGGATCTTCACGAAGGGCGCTTTTCAGCGCTCTGGCAAATGATTTTGAATCGGGCCCGATTTCGCGGTGATTCACGAGTGATTTTTGTGAGGTATGGAAAAATTCGACCGGGTCTTCAATGGTCAAAATATGTTTGGCGGAGTTTTGATTAATGTAATTAACCATCGCGGCCAAAGTCGTAGACTTACCACTACCTGTTGGCCCTGTCACAAGAACAAGGCCTTTTTCAAGTTCTGCAAAATAACGCATAACGGGCGGCAAATCCAGCTCTTCCATAGTTGGAATAAGCGAAGGAATAAGACGAAAAACAGCCGTGGTGCCGTTTCTGGTTGTGTAAGCATTGACACGAAAACGAGCCTTATCGCCAAACGCAATCGCAAAATCAATCTCCATTTCGCGCTCATATTCTGCCCGCTCGTCTTCAGACATAACGGAATATAGCATCGCGCGGATATGTTCGCTTTCCAGCGGCTCTGACTTTACCCGTTTGATCTCGCCATACACGCGCACAATCGGAGGGTTTTTTGGGCTCAAATGTAAATCTGACGCGTCATTTTGCATTGAAAAAGCAAGTAGTTGCGTAATATCCAAAACAATTCTCCTTTGATGATAAATGTCGTCATGATTCATCCGACAAGAAATTAAGTTAATTTAGCGGCTAATCTCTCTTTATAATAGCCTGTTTTCGTACCTTATTGTGATTTTATAGTGATTAAGTTATTGATTGGTAAATATTTATAGATAATTCCGACTAAAAAATACTGAGAAACAGTTGATAGGCGTCAATGCCTTGCTGATAGTTACTTTTAAGCAATATACAGACGAAAAAAGATAAGATCAGCGCCGGGCCAAAGGGGAACACCTCTTGTTTAAAGACTAGGCGGTAAAACAGCCCCAGAATCATGCCAAATATCCCCGCAAAAACTAAATATAGATTAAAAAAACCAAGCCCAAGCCACAAACCACAAACAGCAAAAAACTTCACATCACCCAAGCCAAGGGCATCTTTCTTCAGCAATTTTGACATGAAAAACCCAATCAAAAATGCAGATGTGCCATAGAGCGCGGCGGCGGCAGAATAATAGCCGAGCGCCCAAAACATATTGTGCAAATCAAACACAGATATAAAAGGCGCAACAATGAATAGAGCGCCCAAAATAGCGATGAAGATATTCAGAATATTTGGCAGAATAAAATGCTCGATATCGATAAAAAATAGAGCAATAAAAAATGGCAATGCGGCGTATAAAGGCCAAATAATCGGCGCCCCACCCCAAAAATAAAAGACACAAATAAAAGATATCACAGTGCAGATCTCAATAAGCGGATAGCGCGCGGATATTCGTTTTTGACAATAGCGACAGCGCGCTTTGCTCATCACAAACGAGAGTATCGGCACGAGGTCTTTAATACCGAGCCTGTGCTGGCAATGCGGACAGCGCGATCGTTCAGATTTAGAAATTTTGAGCGAAAGCGCCCAAGTCTGCAAACGCGGAATACGCCAAACAAGCGCTGTTGCAAAACTCCCTGCAATCAGGCCGTAAAGGATGACGATGGCATATTGAAAGATTAAAAGCACATGACCTCAAATCGAGGGGCTATAGCTGACGAAGACTAGATAATCGTTTATGAATCACATCACGGTCAATGGCACGGCCACTACCATGCATGGCGTCAACATCAAGCGCTTCTTGATACATCTGAGCCGCACGGCTCTTATCGCCCATACGGTCAAGAATGATGGCCATATTGAAAATGTGAAGCGGATTTCTTGGCTCTAAGCTTGCGGCCATACCAAGGCTTTTCAAGGCACGGTCAAAATCACCAACATCAGCCAAAACAAGGCCAAGCTGAGCCACAACGGCAGGGTGTGTCGGATTTTTATCACGCAAAATTTCTAAGCGGCGCAACGCAACAGCGGGGAATTGCTCGCGTAATAAACCAAGCATATTAGACAATGCTTCCGGATTTTCAGGATCAATATCAAGCAGGCTTTCATATGTTTGGAGCGCAGCCTGGTGCATTTCGTTCATTTGCTGTGCAATCGCAAGCCCCATCAATACACGTGGATCACGCGCGTTTCGGCGTTGTAAGTCAGTGTATAAATCAAGCGCTGCATCATAGCGGCGCAAATCCAATGCGCGCTTTGCGCTCACAACAAGTGTTTCAAAATCATTGGCGTTGCTTACTTTACGAACAATAATAAACTGCGATGCCGGTTCAACAAGCGGGTTCACCTTACGTGTCCCCATCTGTGCGCCAGCGCCTGTTGGCGGCAATACAGGCGCGGCTTCATAATAAACTTGTGCCTGTTGCTGATTTGATGCGCGTGGCGGCGCAGCTTCATTAGAAAGTCCTGTTACAGGCCTTACAATCGTTTCGCTAGGACTGTTATTTGTGGCGGCTGTTTGTGCAGGTTGTGTTGGCGGCATCACAGATGGTTGTTGGACATTCACACGTGCCGATGGATTTACAGGTGAAGACGAAGGTGCGTTCACCTGTGGCATGGGCGGCATCGCGGGCGCTTCAGCGTTTGAAATTTCTTGAGGCGCTCTTGATGGCGGCGACAGTGAATTAATAATTTCATTCACATCAACAGGCTCAAAATCCAAACCATCATCCTGAGCATTATTTTCAGCTAGTGTCGGCGCAGAATTTTCGCGCGCAACCGGCATCGATGGCATTGTCGGCGTTTCAACATCCACTTCACTAACAACAGGAGCGCTACCAGTGCCATAGCGCATACCAACACCGCCGGGCGCGTCATTAAGGCCCGGAGCATTCATATTCATGGCGACCTGCTGTTCAGAACCATCTAATTTTGGCATAGAAGGCACAAAGTCACTTCCGAAAACATCGTCCATAGACATCGTCAATTCAGACGGTGCAGACGGCGTGTTGTTAGCGGCGATATCTTCCTCATTTGGCAAAGCCATTGATTCTGACGTTGGCGGGCTTAACCCAAGCTCCGCCTGCTCCGGAGGCGTCTCTTCATAAATAACAGGTGAGTCCACTTCATAGCCGCGAGTTTCTACGACACGGCCACTTAAACCGTCAAGATTATTGCGCGCAGCGTTCGGCTGGGGCAAAGATTCAAAACCCTGATAAGCAAACTGTGAAGAAGCCTGAACCTCAGACATGGGCGCACCTACCTCATCAGCGCTTGCAAAGCGAGCCGGTGCGGGCGCTTCAACCGGCGCATCGTCTTTTGAGCCGCCTGAAAGTGGCCCCATAACAATAAAAAGCCCCACGCCAACAGCACCCAAAATAACGGCTCCGGGCAATGCATAACGTCTAAAATCAAAATAGGCTGGCATCATATTACCAAAAGCGGCACCAAAACCGCCGCCTTTAGCGGCTTTCTTTTCATCAGCGAAATCAATCTCTTCGTCACCCGTAATTTCAACATCCATATCAAGCGCATCGATGCCAAGACCGACATCGTCCATACTGATATCGACATTATGATCGATCGGCCGATCAACCATGCCTTCTTCATAAATTTCATTTTGTGGATTTTCACCAAATGAGCCCGGCGCTGCTTTTAATTCAGTAAAATCTTCGGCAGCCTCAACACTCAAGGGATCGATATCATCAATATCATCAATTTCGACATCAACGGCGCGCACATCTTCTGCGTCTAAATCAGTAAATTTAGCCTGATCCTCTGCATGCTGTTCAGACTTTTTATCGTCATCTTTATTGTGGTCTGAGTTATGATCGGACGTCATGTGGATTTCCTTTTTGAAAAGGCAAGGTTTGTATAATATATCTTATATTACATTAACGCATTCAATACCATACGGAAAGTTAATAATATATTTTGAATGCCTGCTCTCTAGCCTTCTTTTACAAGATTTAAGAACGCCCGTTCGAGATTGTCGTTTTTCCAGTTTTTCATCAAGGCGGCCGGCGTACCTGTAAACTTGTCTTGTCCATGGTGAATAACACTGACGCGATCGCAAATTTCATTCACATCGGCTAGAATATGAGAGCTAAAAAAGATTGTTTGACCGTTTTTCTTGGCTTGAATGATCAAATCTTTGACACATACACGCGTTAAAGGATCTAGCCCGCTCATAGGTTCATCAAGAATAATGAGATCCGTTCCGGACAGGAATGTTGCGATGATGCCAATTTTTTGTCGCATCCCTTTTGAATATGTTTTAACACGATTTTTGAGCGCGCTTGTTTCCAGACCCAGCTTGTTTGAAAGTGTTTCGATGTCTTCAAACGACACTTTTTGTCTATAGAGCTTCAGTGTAAAATCAATGAATTCAAGTCCGCTCAAATACCACGGTGGATCGAATTTTTCAGGCAGATAGGAAAAAGTCGCGCGCGCTGTGGGGGATGCGTTATCAAGACCATCGATCAACACATGACCAGAGCTTGTATCACGAAGCGCCAAAATCGTTTTAATCAGCGTTGTCTTACCCGCTCCATTAAGCCCAATAAGGCCAAAACACTCGCCGCGATTGACATGAAATGCAATATTTTCAATCGCTATTTTTTTCCCATAGGATACTGAGACATCATGGATATCCAGTATTTTAAGTTCTGATGCCATCAAGAGAGCCCATTTTTATATGATGTAATATAACTGACATTAAAGCGGTGTAATACCCGTCACAAAAATACGCGCATCCAGATTAAAACGCTGATGCGGGCGTAATTTCACAGGGTAAATAAGATCATTATATGAATCGTACCAAAGCATCTCGATATATGTTTTAGAAACTTTCAAATCAATAATCTGCTCCGGCAGTGCTGTCGGCGTCACGCGCATATTATTAAGCCATATAATCCAGTCACTTGATGTTGAAAATAAAATACCGCCCAAATTAACTTCCCGCGGCCCTTTAGGACGTTCTATTTCGCCCTCTTCATTCATTGTAGCACCGGGCATTGGCGGCAAATTAGACAAGACATTAAACTGATTTTTAGCCTCTTCCAAAAGAGCCAATTGCCAGATTGTAAACACAACCGTTCCGATCTGCTCCGGATCGACAGTAACATCTCTTAATTTGCGATTATTTTCAAAAGACAGGAATAAATTTTGATAAAGCGGATCATTGACATCAACATCAAAAGGGCTGTCTTCAGGTATGTTTGCATCACTATTTTGGGCGAATGATTGTGGATAGTTGGTGCAAAGAACAAACATGCCCATCAATAGTGCAGCCATAATTTTAGATATTTTATTCATAATCTAAAATCCCTCCTGCGTAACATCAGACAATTCATTGACATCAGAGCGCAGTGCGATTGTGCGCCAAGAGACATCGAGCATGCCCTTCGCCAAAGACGAAAACTCACCAGAGCCGATGGCTTTCAGCGTAACATCATTGACAATTCCTGTACGCTCAACATCCAACTGGTTCACAGTAATATGACCAGGGAAAGCGTTCATCATCCAAAAAACAAATTTATAAATATCCACATCAGCGATGGCTTCCAAATTAATTATCATCTGCGTATCTAATACGACATAATCCGTATTGATTAAATTAGGATCATTCACAATCAAGGCCGGACGAATATCATAACTAGCCTGAAGAACGCTTGAGTATTGCTGTATCTCAGCAATACGGCGACGGGCAATCAATCTATCTTGCTGGCTAACAAAGCCCGCAGCGCGCAAATTATCAAAGAGATCTTGGCGCTCAACAACCACTTGAAAATCAGAGCGAAGCTGTTCGGCATCGTTTCTTTTCGTCGATATTTCGGACTTTAATGAACTCAGATTACGCTCAGCCTTTTGGTTTTCAGGCAATACATATAAATAAGACGCGGCCGCCATGACAGCCGCAAGGCCGCCAAGTATTACGAGCATGACAAATCTTTTGAAACCTAATTGCTTCATATTATATAGCCCCTCTTATAATGAGTTCAGCTACGTAATCTTCTTCGCGCGCATTGCTGGATGTTTCGCCAATGCCGCCGGCAACCCCGCGCGCATCTTGCGTATATTCAGGGCGCGCCACTTGCTTCAAAATATCAACTTGATAATCAGTAAACTCGGCAGCAAGACGGGCGCGCAACCTATTGATCTCGCTAACGCCTTCTTCCGGTCGAACAGTGGAAGGAAAGCTAAGCGCAAGAACAGCTTCAACAGTTGCGCCAGCCGTTTCGTCATCTACGCCTAAAAAATTAACATTACCCAATATATTATTATTGCTGTCTCCAGCATCAATCTTCTTAATCACAAGCGAGTCCAGGCGAATATTCCCTCCAATCGCGCGACTAATGTCATTCACAATTGAAACAACAGGCGCGCGCTCCGATTCAAAATTCTCAAAAGAAAGAACCGCACCACGAAGTAAATTCGCATCATAACCAAGAGCCGCCATACGCGCAGCCTCCACTTCATACTCTTCTTTGGCTTGTATCAACACATTATTTTGAACACGTATATCATCACGCGCGCTCGAAAGCTGCTCAAAGTTTGTTGCCAAGAGCCAAGACAAATAAGCACCGCCTAAAAACAAAGCCAAAATCAAAAACGAGGCGACCTTACGCGGCTTTTGAATTTTCTCAATTTCTGGCGACGAGACAGGCAATGTAAATGTTGTCTTTTTAGCAGACCAGGCCGCATGCAAAATATCAGCATAATGATCGCTCTCATCACGTGATATTTTCAAGCCCAGCGTTTTTGCCGCGAATTTCGCGCTCATTGATTTGTAGTTACAAGGGATTTCAATCACTTCTTCTAAAGCCTGCCCTGCGGCCTCATTTGCAACCACGATGATGTCAGCGCCATCTTCGGTGGTAAAACCGAAACGGGACAAATACCCAAGGGTTGCTTTAAAATCTTGATGAACCTCATTCGCCCACGCCTTAACATCACCGATATCAACATTAACCGGTGTCATACGCGTCATCGCAAGATAGCCGTTACGAATAATAACCTGTCGCAGCGCGCCGCTTTTGTGCTGCCCGATAAAGATCACCCATTTGGTGGGTTCTTTTTTCTTTTCAAACACTTTTTCTGATAATATCCGAACCATCCCAGACGCCTCAACTGGCAACATAACAAAGCCGGCCGCATCAACACCTGACTCTTTTAAAGCCGCCTGAGTTTTAACAATATTGTCTGACATGGGAACGGCGGCAAACAAATACATTGTTGAAGATTGTCCATCGCTCGCCTTCTTGGGAACCTTAATCGGCAGATAACCACGAATGGGATAACTTGGGAACGCAATCTGTAACTTACGTTTCAAAACATTCGCTTTATCTAAAAAACTAACATTGGGAATGCGCTGTCCGCCCTTGAAATGCTGGTCCGTCATGTCATTCACAATAAGAACAGGGCGCCCCTTGCCTGAACGTTTGATAAGCCCAACAACAGATGAAATGAAATTCTCTACATCCCAAGGCACCTGATCGACGAACGCCAAACCGCCCGCGGTTGTTGTGTAAACATACAACGCATCATCAGCCGGCATTAAAACGGTTCGTGAAGGACTAAAAAGGGAAAGAGGCATATAAAAAGACCTAAAAATCAATGTTTTCGAAGCTTGAATAAATCGGCCCAAACACCGACAATGCTATCCACGCGATTATACCACCAAGTAATGCGGTAAGCAAAGGCTCAATCATAGAAATGAGCGCTGTGATGGCCTCATCAACATCATTGGTATAAAACTCAGCGACCTGATCCAGCACTTTCGTCAAACCACCGGACTCCTCACCGACCTTTAACATACGTACCACTAAGCTCGGAAATTCGCCTGATGCGTTAAACGCTTCAGAGAGAGGGCTACCGGCTTGCACCTGACGTTTAATGCCATCAAGCGCTTCAATGATCGCGCGATTAGAGACTGTGTTACTAGCCGCATCGATGCCTTGCAAAATATCAATCCCGCTGGCAAATAAAGCGCCAAAAGTCTGCGCAAAACGCGCAATGTTAATTTTACGAATAAGAGGCCCAAACAAAGGAGCGCTGATAATGAATACATCCACCCGATAAGCAAAAGCATCAGAGTACTTGCACATCAATTTCACAAAAATAACCAAGAAGAACGGCGTGAAAAGAACGACATACCAGTAATTGACGAAGAAATCAGACGTCGCCATCAACCATTTGGTATAGAACGGAATCTCTTGGTCCATTGAATCAATAAACCCAACGACCTGCGGTACAACAACGGTCATCATAATGGTGACCGTTAACAGCACAACCGCCATAACAATCATCGGGTAGCGCGTTGCTTTACGCACTTTGGATTGCATTTCATCAACCCATTTTAAATATTTAATAAGCTGGCGATAAGACGACGTCAAATCACCCGTCTCTTCGCCGGATTTAACCAAAGATATATATAAGTTTGTAAAGGTTCGCGGGTGCATAGCCATCGCTTCTGAAAGCGACTTACCATCTGATACATCACGAAAAATTTCGGACATAATATCGCGCAACATATCGCTATCGGTTGTATCACGGATATCACCAAGAGCATCAAGCAACGGAACGCCGGAGGATTGCATTTGCTCCATGTGCAAAAACAACTGGATCAGGTCTCTAATTTTAATTTTACGCCCAAAAGAAAGGCCACTACTGCGCTTACGATCCAAAGAGGTACATTGCACCAATTCCAAGCCAGCATTTTGAAGCTGATTGTATAAATCAACCTCACTTTGCGCGGAAACGACGCCACGTATGGGGCGTCCTTTGTTATTGATCGCTCTGTACTTGTAACGTTTGATGGCAACCCCCTTCTTGAAGTTGGGCCAAGGAATAAGACTTATGAAATAAAATAGAGCTGATTAACGTCTACAGACACACTATTTATAGACATCAACCGTTCTGGCCAGCGCCTCGATCGAGGTTAAGCCTTCCAGAACTTTTAGAATGCCATCATCTTTCATACTTTTAAAGCCTTTTTCTTTGGCAAGTGTTTTTAAGTCTGCTTTTGAAGCGCCTTTTGCCAACACTTCATCCATATCTTCGTCAAAATATAAGATTTCGGCAACAGCAACACGTCCTTTATAGCCCTGCCCTGCACAAAAATCGCAGCCACCTTGATGCGCCTTGTAAACCGATGGCGTATCATTTTCGGTAAGCCCCATAATTTTCAGCTCATTGGCATCTGGCATATATGCCTCGCGGCAATTGGTGCATAAACGACGCACAAGACGCTGGGCAAAGACAGCCACAATAGCCCCGGCAATCATGCCCGGCTTTAAATCCAGATCCAAAAGACGCGGAATAGCGCCGAACGAATCGTTGGTGTGGAGCGTTGTATAAACCTGGTGACCTGTCATCGCAGCTTTCAGCGCCATGCCGGCTGTTGTTGGGTCACGAATTTCACCGATAAAGATAATGTCCGGATCTTGTCTCAACAGCGCTTTAATACCATCGGCGAAGTCCAACACACCTTCGCGCACATTGGTTTGACGAATCATGCTCAAAGAATATTCCACCGGATCTTCTAATGTTTGAATGTTAGTTTCGACGCTATTGATATCGTTCAACATTGAGTAAAGCGAGGTCGTCTTACCGCTTCCCGTTGGGCCTGTAACAATAATAATGCCTTCAGGGCGCGCTTGCGCCAGTTTAATTAATTCAAGATTATGCGGGCTAAAGCCGAGCTTACTGAGCGGCATAATATTTTGCGATTGGTCAAGAACACGAAGAACAATGTTCTCGCCATTGACCGTCGGCAAAGAAGACACACGAAAATCAGCCGAGCGACCGCCAATATTTAAATTAAAGCGACCATCTTGCGGTGATAATTTGTCGGCAATATTCATGTTGCTGATAATTTTCAAACGCTGTGAAATTGCGCTCCAATGTTTTTTGTGTAGTGTTTGCGCGGTATAAAGAACGCCATCTTTACGGTAGCGCAGACGAATGAAGTTTTCTTCCGGCTCAAAGTGCAAATCAGACACGCCAAGCTTCACGGCATCAAACAACAGCGCATTCACAAGACGAACAATCGGGTGCGAATAAGCCTCATCATCTTTTAATTTTGTAAGGTCAGTGTCACCTTCTTCTTGTTCTAAAACACGCATGATATCTTTGATCGAACTGGCGTAACCATAGGCTGCATCAATGGCTTCATTCATAACAGTGGGCGTTGCCACCATTTGTTCGATTGTAACATTTTTTGGTAAAAAACGACGCAGCATATCAAGCGCGACAACATCGTAAGGATCAGACATCGCGACAACGGCCACGTTTTCATCAAGCGATATCGGAAGAACCTGATGCTTTAAAGACATGTCTTTTTTAATCAGTGCCAAGGCCTGCCCGTCAATCACAGTATGTGCCGGGTCAAACACTTTAAAACCAGAGCTTTCAGCCAAAAACGCCGATAGTGTTTGCTCCTCCATAAACCCAAGATCAACAAGAACCTCACCCAGCAAGCGCCCTGTCACTTTTTTCTCTTGAAGGGCAACGTTAAGCTGGTCTGTCGTAATTAAGCCCATCGCCACAAGACGATCGCCAATGCGTCCGCCCTTTTCGCTGCCCCCGCCTGTGGCGGCTAGCCCTGTATCTTTTTGAACCGTAACATCACTTCCGGTATGTTGTGGCTTTTTTTGTGCGCCGGCGTTGGGGTTCACCGCAAGATTGACTTCTTTATTATCTTTGTAAGCTGCGCTTTGATGAGAATCAGGATTCATATCAATGAATTCGCCATCATCAAAAGATGGAACCACAGGCGCTTGCGATGGCTTTTTTTTCTCAGCCGCGTCAATTTCATCAGGATCAATTATAAAAAGATCTTCGTCACTCATAGTGTATGTCTATCCCCTTATCGGTATTGTCTTTTTTGCGATGGCTATGCAAAGAGTAAGTTTTGAAATCATAAAGTTATTTCGATAAATAATATATGCATCATGCATATAAAATCATGTCCCGCTTTACTAACATAAATGAAAAAAGTTAATGAATTGAATATAAAAAGAAGAAAAGACAAAGCAGGAAAATGCATCTGCAAATTTCCTGCTTTGTTAAAATTTAGAGTATCTTAGTCACAGTTCACTTCAACCAAACCTTGTAGCAAGGCAGAGTAGAAGTTAGATGAGTCAGATGTAATCGTGACTTGTTCACCGCCAATAGAGTTCGCTAGGCCTGTGTAATAGTTTGAGGCTGCGTTACCCGCCGTCAATGCTACAAAACGAATGTTGTTATCGTTGATTGCTTGCAAGGCCTCAGCTTCCCAGTGATGGGTATGACCATGGTAACCGCCTGGTGCTTCGTCTGTCACCAAGACAATTGTCATTTGCTCATCATTTGGAACGACACTCGCATAATCATTCGCAGCCATCACAATACCGTGAAACGCATTCTCTGATCCACCAATAACATTGGCGTGGGCAGCTGTGTTATTTACAAGCGCGGCTCTATCATCTTCGACAACAATAAAGTCATTCACTCTTGAATAGCCGCCGATTGTGCCAGAGTTACTAAAGCGTGTAATACCAACATTCCACTCCGCAAAGACCGGATCATTGAACAGCACACCAAGAGCTGTCGTGATGTTACCAATATCATCACCAAACGAACCTGACACATCTTGAACAAAGACCATGTTATCGTTCTCAAAGAAACTATCACAATCTTTACCTTCATGAAGTGCTACACAACTTGCAGCTGTTCCTGTCGGGCCCGTTGCGCCACAATTCCACTGATATGGACCTTCGGCTGTAATCGCCATCAAACCTGACGGCGCACCTGCACGACATAGATTAGCAGACTGTACATCAGCAAGTGAGCTAAATTCAGCTGTATGGGCTGTGCCACATAAGCCATCAGCATTTTTCTCGATACCACATTGTGTTGTCGCACCACCATTCACGCCACTACACTCCCATGAAATCATGCTCACAAAGTCATTTTTACTTCTTGCTTCACCGATATAACAGAAATCACCCGCTGGAATTTGAGCGATTTCGGTGTAAGTTCCGTTAGCAGCCTCATCAGCAGCACCACAGGCACCGGCGATTTCAGGTAACTGAATTTGATTCGGGCTTGTACAGATATCGGCCGTAACAGGATAGCACGCACTTTGTACTGAAACAGAACTTGGCGGCGAAGCCATAAAGTTCGAATAATCAGCAAACGTAACGGGGGGGCCTGATGGAAGCATCATGTCAAGCGGCCCATCACCAGCATTACGCTGAATCCATTTCAAACGATCAGGATCAGTAATGGCTCCAAAACGATCATATTCAATGTATGTACTTGCACCCACACTGATGCTGAGCATGTCATCGCCTGTTGCATCTGTTAAGCCGATAGTGCCGTCATAATCATGAAGACACAGGCCTTTCGCGCTTGGCGATGAGCACAATGTAAAAGCGGACAAATCCACTGCGGCTGCAGCAGCGTTTGCACCTGCTACTGTCGTACAGATTTCCGCTGGCGTACCAACGCCATAACAAATATCCACGCTCTCAAAGCAGCGTCCTGTTACGTTTCCTGCCACCCAACCACCGTTTGTGGTCGCTGTCGTACAATTGATGTCAGCCACAACTGTATCTGCGACCAAATTTGTACAGGCAACACCTGCGCTACTACACTCTGGCAAATCAGCGATTGTAGCTGATTTGGTCAAATTTTGTGTTGACCCTAATCGTGAATAGTTATTAATTGTGACCGGCGCTGTCGCCGTTCCATAATCAAAATTTGCTGTCTCATTCGCATCAACTTGCTGCGCACCTGCTACGATGGCGAAACCAAGCATGGAATAGAGCAAGACAGATCTTGTTTTCTTTAAAAATGATGTAATCATCGTAACAACTCCAATTTTTCTATTACCCTAATAATTATAATATAACTATATCACTGTAACAGCTTTAAAGCCATTTTCAGTTATATACTTTCTCACTACTTACCACCTTACACATCAAAAATTAAATTTATGTAAAATTTTATGCTTTTTTTAGCAATATTATTATCCTACGGTGTTGGCGCATAAAAGAACGATGGCGACTCAACCCGCACCCCTGCTCGCACAGTATCATCAGCGACTATATTACTTTGTGAGGAAACATTACCATCAACATCCAAATTACCGCCCGTGCCTGCATTCGGCTGAATTAACACATCACCACCTTCTACATGAAGCTTGGCAATAGGAGTGGCACCAGCAGCAAATGTCCCAATTCCAACATTACCGACATTACGATTTACAATGTCAAGGCTGCCCGCTAAGGTATTACGGCGCAAAAGCCACATCGTGCTTTCTTTGCGCGCGAGTGTGTATGAAAGTGTATCATCGAAATAACCAGTCGCAAGATCGCTATTTGTAATGCTACGAGGCATTTCACGGAAAACACTATCATTGTCACAATTCTCAGCATCACGTGCCGTCAGAGCGCCACAAGCGCCCGGCGCCGCCGTTCCTGAAGGCGTCCCCTGCAGCGAACGAGATCCTTTTCCATCAACACCCGTGTTGACGACGACAAAACTAATGCTGCTTGAGAAAAGTGCGCCCGCTTCATCAAGCAGGTCAATTTCTCCCAGACCATTAAATGTTACGGGGTCTGTCAAAGACAATGTCACAGCGTAAATATGCTTCCACCCATGAACGTTCGCCGCCGATCGTGCCGGAATGCTCAAATCTCTTACAGGCAAATCTCCTGAAACAACAAGTCCGCCCGGCGCCGCAACAGAACCGGCACAAACGCCGGGCGCGCCGGCATCACCAAAGGCCGCATTATTTTGCGCCAAGGTCGGGTTTGCAGGGCATGGATAAGCCCCGTTTTCTTTTAGGTATGTCGCGAGCGCTGATAAAACCTGACTATTGATCGCCTCATCCTGGCGCACATCTTTCATACGACCTTGCTGCGTGAAAATTGTAAAAATAGGCGCAATAATAATGCTCAAAATAATCATGACGACAGCAATCTCAACAAGGGTAAATCCTTCTTGCGATGCCCTCTGTTTATTATTTACATTGCTTGTTTTCATTTCAAATCCTTAGACACTTTTATTTATAACATGATGTTTACCATCAAAAAATTAAATACCATTACAAGCGGCATCGTAACAAAATTGCGGCGAGATCACTTGATTACGGCCCTCAATTGTACCGGCAGGCGCATTAACATTCTGCCGTGCACGAACGCCAGCCGTGCCTCTTATGTTCATCTGCCCGCCTTCAACGCGCATGTCACCGTTTCGTACAACCAAAACCTCATTGTTCGTAAGCAGTGGGTTTGTTACGTTCGACTCACCAACAAAAGCGCGCACAGTTTGCCCCGGAATCTGGTTAAAGAGCATGTTACGGCGATTTGGATCAGCAGGATCATTGCCCCACCGCCAAAAATCTTCTTCGCTCATTACGCCCGTCAATGAAAAATCGATGAAATCGTCATAAAATTGTGCCGCAGATTGTGAATAAAGCGCGTCAACAAAAATAGCATCCGCCAAATCACAGTTTTGCAGGTCGAATTCAGTGATCCCTGGCGTTGCAACGCACGGCGCAAGCGCATTGCCATCTGGATCAAAAGCGCCCTTGCGGTCTTTTCCCGTGCTCACAAGAATAAAAACAGCGTCATTATCTGTAAATTGCACATTATTAATATCGTTAATTCGAATCTGCCCATTAGGGTTGAGCACATCAAACGTTGGCACTGTTGCGTTTTGCGAAATCGCATAAATCAGTTTCGAGCCATATTCATCATGAATATGTTCCGGCAAAATACAGTTTGTGTTGTGCAGGGAATTATTATTATCTTCACCAGCCGCTCCCGTATCGGCATCGAATATATCCGAAACGCGGCGCACATTCTTGCGGAATACATTAGCGATATTATCAATACCGAGACCAATAATAGGGCGATCTGCAAAATGCCCACAATCCATCGCGACTTCAAGCGTTCTCACGGGAACAGCGCCAATAATAACATTATTACCCGCAGTGCCGGGAACAGAGAATATGCCGGGACCGACCGGACATGCATCTGTCACTGCGACGCGCGTATCAACATCATAATTAACGTCGCCACGCGCCGCCGTTAAAGAGGCGGGGCATGGATAGTGACCAAACATTCTGACATGCTCAGCTAAGCCAGAGCGAATAACAACCGTTCTTTCCTCAGATAAATCAACGCTCGATAGGCGGTTCATGAAAGAATAAATTGGGATCACCAAAAGAGAAGCAATTATCATAATAATTGCAACTTCAATAGTCGTAAACCCGCTTGCTGAAAAACTTTTGCGTTTCATAACTATAAGATATCATAGATTTAGTTAAAATTTGATATATAACGACAAAAAAACAAGATGTTTTATAAAGAAAAGCTGTGTGTCCGTACGAACAAAATTAGAAGTCATTTTCTTATATTAAGGACGACCATTAAAAAAGTAAAATGGCGCGCTCGAAGGGAGTCGAACCCCTAACCTCTTGATTCGTAGTCAAGTGCTCTATCCAATTGAGCTACGAGCGCATTCCAAAATATGAACTGGAACATAGTTTATATAAAAAATATTTTCAACACCTTTATTACACTTTATTGCAGATCATGGTTGATAGCGTGTTTTAAGTGTGTGATACAGTTTATGGTATGCTATAAAAATAATTATGATTCTTTTGATAAAGCACGTGCGGAACAACATGAAATTTACAAAAACAAAAAAGACAATTGCCTCATCCAGCCTTGTAATGGCGGCTGTGCTTCTTATCAGCACAAGCTCTGCGGCTCTCGCACAGCAGAACAGCCCATTGATTATCACCAACGCGCCATTACCGCCGGAACTAAGAAGTCAGGTTTACAGCCGCCCTTCTGTGGCGCCGGCAATAAATCCGATGGATTTAACGGGCGCGGCATATTTCTCTCCTATTGATGAAACGATTGCGGCGCAAAAGATCGAATCTTTACGCAACGATCTGTTTAACTTACAGACCTCTGTTTCAGAGCTTTCTAGAGAATTAACAGCACTTGCGACAGAAGGTCAGACACAAGCTGCGACCTATTACGCAAGCGTGGCAACCATCAGCACACAATTACAATCCGGAACAACACCCGGCAACCCACGCCTTATTCAACGCCTGAATGTCGCGCGCGGCAATTTAGAACAATTATCAGGAAATGTGTCCTTGCTCAGTGATTTGGCGGTTGATATTGCCAAGGTTGCATCGATTTCATCATTTTTGCTTGAATCCGCGCGGGCAACATATTCGCTGTCTGGTGCGATTGAAGAAGATCATGTGCGCCTTGCACAGCTTGAAGATTCGATTACAAACACTGTGGTTATTATTGATCGTCTTTTGAACAATGTGAATGATGATTTAACCCGCACCACAGCCTATCTTTCAAGCGAGCGTAACAATTTGCGCACCTTATCTCTAGCCATTAACACGGGCGATTTGTTTGGTCGCAGCCTGGCAAACAGACCATTTAACAGTGCGCCGCAAGCTTCATTCACGCCTGCCGCCGCCAGTATCGCCGCGCTTCCACCCGCTAATTTTCCAAATTCTGAGATTGTCCCATCAAACGTTTCAGGCACATTTATGGCGCCCAATGTAATGGCGCCTGTAGCGATGGCACCCATAGCGCCGCGTCCTTTAATGAAGGTGCGCTTTGATAGACAGGATGTTTCGTATGAACAACCTTTATACGCTGTTATTAACGAAGCTATGAGCCGCTATCCTGCCGCAAGATTTGAATTGGTTGCTGTCCATCCGAACACAGGTAATCCTGCAAAAAATGCGATTGAAAGCACACGTTCGCGCCGTAATGCCGAGCGTGTTTTGAGAACGATTTCAGAAGTTGGGGTTGATTTGCAACGCGTTGATCTTTCTTATGCACCGAGCAACACAGCTACCGCCAACGAAGTTCATTTATATATGCGCTAAGCTTGCCTTGCGTGAACGAACATCACATTCATATTGAAATAATTTATCATTTGGAATGATTTAGACGCTTTTTAGCGTATGCGTGAGAATGTCCGTTTGGGCATTTCAATGTTTTGAAAAAAATCACGTCGTCTTTTCACATCATATTTATACTTAACCTCGCCCGCGCCACTGCTAAAAGCATCCTCAATCTGCCCAATCTGTGGACGATTCATTGATTCAGCGCGCTCTCCAGCAGTCGAAGGATCAAAAACTGTCTCTGGCGTATCGGCACGCCCGAAAAAAGGCTGAGATTGTGCGGCCGCAAAATTTGGGGACATCAATAAAGCCGCCGCGAATATAACCAGCGGCACCATAACTCTTATGTCTCTTATGAATTTTCTTACCATCACATCATCGCTTTCACGGTTGTATAAAAATCGGGCCCGATGATGAATTATCACGCCGATCAGACGGAACAAATAAGCCGCGTCGAGGCGGCGCATCTGTTTGCAGCGACATATCTGGCGCTCGCTCTATAATCGGCTCATTGATAACATCGCTAGATATAAACGAATCGTTTTCTGATTGATTAATCGCTTGGCCTTCACGTACAACGCCTGAACCTTCATCACCCGTAAATTCTTCATCGGACATCATTGCTGGGTCGAAGTCGTTCATAAAGCTGATATTTGTTCCCTCGCCCTCAATAAACTCAGAAGGCTCCATACCGGATTCGATCAAACGCTGGACATTGGCATTATCAGGTAAAATAGCCAAAACAAAATTCTCTTGATCATCCAAGAACTGGTCCGAAACCCCCATATGGAACACCATCGGCGCGTCTTGATCTGTTTTCTGTGGATCAAAGCCAGGATTAAAGCCTTGTTTAATCATACAGCGTTCGCGCTGTTTCTTGCGTTCCGCCCCCGCAGGCGCATTCGCTTGTTCAACCTGAACTTCACAGCGCTCATGCGCCATCGTTTGCAATTCTGATAGCGTATACTGAACAAATCGCTCATTTTGCGCTGATGCCGAAGCGCCCATGACGCTGAGACTCAGCAAGAACATGCCTGAAAAGGCAAAGCTAACTTTTTTATTCAAATATCTCATATTCACATCTTAACATATTCTATCAGTTTCAAACATAAAACCTTATCTGCGTCTAGCCAATCTGGCCTGAATTTTTTAGTGAGCGCTATGTTTAACAATGGCCTTGTTCAACATCACTTTTAATTTCTCAGCCATTGGGTCATCATGGGTTTTCAGTTTTTCGTGCAATGCAATATTCATCACATCCAAATGAGCTTTAACGATGGTTTGGTGCGCCTCATTCGCAACATCCAAACTCTGTGAAAAGTCACGCAAAGACTTGCTAAAATAAGTCATGATATCAAACCCATATGTTGAGGCCATGTCTTTGATGCGGTTGGCATAACGGTCAATATCCTCGGGCGCGCTTCCCTCTTCTTGTCTTAAAAGACTTGTCCAGGCGCTGTTCAAATCGGTTAACACATTACCGACCTCTTTGAGATATTCAGCTTGAGAGTCTTTAATCACATTTTGCGCCCGCTCAATGGCGTTCGCGTCAATGTGTCCGTCGCCATCTTTGGCCTTGCCTTGTGCCGACACTTTTTTCTTCAAACGATTCACTCTGTGAATAATCTCCACATCATCGCTTTCAGTTTGAATATTTTCTTCGCTCATATAAATTCAGCCTTTTATGTCTATTCATTATTCTTTTTCACGCGAGACAATCACATCATCTTCGCTTCTGGTTCGTTTTTCATCGCCCTTGAAACGCTCTTGTTTGCGGCGGCGGTCAGGGCCGAAAAAATTTGGTGCTTTAATGCAAGGGCGCGGCTTATCGATAATATATAAAAGCCGTTGCGCCAACTTCTCCGCCGATAATGGCTTGACCATAATTTCATTGGCGCCATTATCCCGCGCCTCACAAACAACATCAATACTGGTATAAGCGCTACAAAACAAAACGGGCAAGAATTTAATATTATCCGCCTTTTGCGACCGCGACCATTTCAAAAGATCGACGCCCTCTTGTGTCGGCCCCATCAAATCAAGCACCGCAATATCAATAAGGGCTGATTTATCAAACCCTGCATTGGCTTGTTGAATAATCTGTTTGGCCTCGCTGACATCACACGTACTGCGAACATGCCCGACGCCAAATTCACGCAACATGGATGTCATCAAATTCACCATGAACGGGAATTCATCGACGACCAACATGCGGATGCCGCGCAGATGGTAGGCTTCTTTGCGTCCGCCTACGCCCATTTCACGCTCTTTTGAAAACGGAGTCTCATGTTATTAAGCCTTGGGTTTGTATTTTCGGCAGACCTGCTCAAAAGCCTTGATAAGAACCGCACCGTTTTTACCGCCGTCACCACTCATGCCATAGGCCAAGGCGAGCAAAATTGTCTTATGAAGAATATCAGCAATTTTAATAATTTTCTTATCTGGCTGATCGACCGTTTCAAATAAAATCAGAACCATTCCGGTCAGTTCGCTAATCATTTGATATTTAAAAACAGCCGCGTTGGCCTTGAGGTTCATAATTGGCGTTTTTAAGCTTTGAAGCGTGTCATCTGTAATACCCTTACCGGCAGTATCGATCGCTTTTTGCAGCGCATCCAGCTCCGGCTTGGCAATTTCTTTAAAATCAACATCCGTATTGTCCATAACGTCTTGCGCTGCGACAACAGATTTTTTTTCAATTTCGCCCGTGCCGACACGTTGCTGCAATTCCATTGACGCTTTAATACGCCGCGCCTGCTTTTCTTTATCTTGATTCATAACTCAATAATTGTTCCATTAAATTCATACACATACATTAAAAATCACTCTTACTTACTATACTTCTCAATCGCCAATGCGACAACATCCATTAGCTCTTGCGCCTTATCATCCCCAAGGCCTTTGATATTTTCTTTAAACGTCACCCACATCACATCAATGTGTGCCTGCACGATCACCAAATGAACCGGCTTTGTAACATCTATTTTTTCAGAAAACTTACGTAAAGATTCGCCAAAATATTGCATCAAATCATACTTATAAGTGCTTGATATATCTTTGATATGGTTTGCGTAATGATATAATTCCTCTAAGCCATCAGCTATATTGTCTGGCTCGCCTGATTTCATTTTATCCCACGCGGCCTGCAAGCGCTCCAGATTATCCTGCACTTCATTGTTATAAAGCCCTTCGCGCTTTTGCACGATGGTTTGCGCTCTTTCAATCGCGCGCGGGTCAATATATCCATTGCCCTCATGTTGCGAAGCACCGGCTTTATATTTCAGTTTGTTGGCGCGATGATGCACCTTCACTTTTTTTTCGCCCTCGTGATTTGGTCTAAATTCGCTCATGAAACTCCTCAATATCAGGGTTATCGCCGTGTAGATCGCCTTGGCGTCTCTCTTCGCCTTTAAAAGCCTCGCTTCGACGGCGGCGGTCAGGGCCGAAAAAATTTGGCGTTTCTATAAACGGCCGTGGGTGATCGATAACATGTAAAATTCTGTCGGCTAACTTTTTGGCCGATAGCGGTTTCACCAGAACTTCGTTCGCACCTTTATCGCGGCCAACGAACACGACATCTTCGCTGGTGTAAGCGCTGCACAAAATAATCGGCAAGAAACGAATGGCATCTTTTTTAGAATCGCGAATCCATTTCACCAAATCAGCGCCATCACCACCGGGCATCAACCAATCGGTGATGACCATGTCGATTTGGTTTTTAGACCCTGGGTCAGCATTAAACATCATGACCATCTCTTTGGCTTCTTTGCCATTTTCAGCCAAAAGCAACTGGCCCACGCCGAACTCACGCGCCATTGAAGACATTAATTCAGCCATAAAAGGATAATCTTCCACGATTAAAACGCGAAAACTCTTCAGGCTGTAGGCTTCTTTTCTTTTTTGGCTCTTACTCATAACTTTCTAACTGTGCCAATCTTAATCGATATTACAGACACTCTCTTAAACTTGTCTTAAACTCACTTAAAAAGTGCGTGGTGATTTTCGCAATTGCAGCATACGAAAAGATGGTGGAACATATCGTGGGGCTTGCCCACAGCAGAGGCATAGGATAAAAAGAATATAAATTAAATCAGGAGCTTTTCATATGAAAATATTCGTTCCCATCAAGCGCGTTATTGATGCTTATGTCGCCATTCGCGTAAAAACCGACCAAAGCGGCGTTGAAACCAACAATGTCAAAATGTCGATGAACCCGTTTTGCGAGATTGCGATTGAAGAGGCCATTCGCCTCAAAGAAGCAGGACACGCCACCGAAATTATAGCCGTTACAATCGGGTCTGCGCAGTGCCAAGACACATTGCGCACAGCGCTTGCCATGGGCGCGGATCGTGCGATTTTGGTTGAAACAGATGCGCGCACAGAGCCGTTACAAATTGCCAAAATGCTCAAAACGCTTTGCGATAAAGAAGCACCTGATCTGGTATTGATGGGCAAACAAGCCATTGATGGCGACAACAACCAAACAGGCCAAATGCTGGCGGCGCTGTTAAATTGGGGGCAAGCTACATTTGCCTCCAACATTGAAGTGAATGATAACGCCCTCACCGTGACGCGTGAAATTGATGGCGGGCTTGAAACATTGGCCTTAAAAGCGCCCTGTGTTGTGACGGTTGATTTACGACTGAACGAGCCGCGCTATGCGTCTTTGCCCAACATTATGAAAGCCAAGAAAAAACCGCTTGATACAATCAAGGCAGAGGATTTAGGCGTTGATCTGACCCCGCGCACAAAAATCATCAAAGTGTCCGAGCCGCCTGCCCGTAAAGCCGGCATAAAGGTCGAAGACACAGCAATGCTATTTGATAAATTAAAAAATGAAGCCAAAGTGATCGGATAATCAATTTTTAATCCACATTTTCAAGGCAATAGGAGTATGACATGTCTATCCTCGTAATCGCAGAACATAATGGCAATGAGATTGCCCACGCCACATTGACAACCGTGCAAGCCGCGCAGAAAATTGATTCGAGCGATGTGCATCTTTTTCTCGCCGCCGCGCCAGATAGCGCTGTTTTTAAAGCGGCCTCACATATTGAGGGGCTTAAAAATGTAATTGCCTGTAAAGGCACGGTCTTTGAAAACATGCTTGCCGAACCGCTGGCGGATGAAATTGTGAAAATTGCGCGCGAATACTCGCATATCCTCGTCCCCGCCTCCTTTTTTGGCAAAAATGTGATGCCTCGCATTGCGGCGCTGCTTGATGCACAGCCCATTTCAGACATCACCAAAGTGGTTGATGCCGACACTTTCGAGCGTCCTATTTATGCGGGTAACGCATTTGAAACAGTGCAATCGCTTGAAAGCTTGAAAGTATTATCCGTTCGTATGACAGCTTTTGATGCGGTCAGCGCCAGCGGTAATAGCGCGGCGATCGAAGAGATTGCGGCTACAAGCGATGATTCCCGCACGCAGTTTGTGCGCCGTGAACTCACCAAAAGCGAACGCCCCGACCTTTCGATCGCCAGTGTCGTTATTTCAGGCGGGCGCGCTTTGGGCAGTGCCGAGAATTTTGAGAAATACATTGAGCCGCTTGCCGATAAATTAGGCGCAGCAATTGGCGCCTCACGCGCCGCGGTTGATGCGGGCTATGTTCCCAACGATTACCAAGTCGGCCAAACCGGGAAAATTGTTGCGCCCGGCCTTTATATTGCCGTTGGAATCTCTGGCGCAGTTCAGCATTTGGCCGGCATGAAAGATTCAAAAGTCATTGTTGCCATCAATAAAGACGAAGACGCTCCCATTTTTCAGGTGGCTGATTATGGCTTGGTTGGGGATTTGTTTGAAATATTGCCTGAACTTGAAAAAATGCTCTCTTAAAAATATTTTTAAAAGCGGCGATAGTGAATAAATTCCGCTTCGGCGGCATCAATGATGTGACCATTCATCGCCCGTATCAGATCATCCTTCACAAGCTCCGGCGATACGGACAATACCTTATCAATTGCAAAAATGCGCAAGGCGTAACGGAACTGTCCGCTTGGCTCGCACGGCCCAAAATACCCCATCATATTATGATCTGCAAAGGCATGCATCGCGCCGCTTTCCAGCATTTCTGAGCGCGGAATTGCGGGCGCAAGCGCCTCTTCGTTCATCGGAATATTATAAACGATCCAGTTTACAAACGCTTTTTTCGCGCCGTCATGGCGCCGCTCCATAAACACAACATAGCTTTGTGTGCCGACGGGCGCATCGCTCCAGCTTAGCGGCGGCGATGTATTTGAAGAAAAACAAGAATGATCCAGCGGCATTTTACTTCTGATTTCCAGAAACGGCACATTTATTTGCAATGTTCCCGCCAAATTATCCAGCAACAGTTCCGGCGGCGCATCAGAACGCGCGGTTCGCGAGGGTGACAAATTCGGCACGGCCGGAATAACGCTAACATTGGCATTCGGGTCGCCGCCGCCAAAGGGGCGATTAAGCTCGGCGCGCAACGTCTCGCGGTCCATCTCTGGTGCGGGAGGTGCTTGCGGCGCGGTTGCAATCATCGGTGTTTCGCGCGGTTGCTCCATCTGACGTTGCAGCGAATCGCGCGCAAACACATAGGCAATGGCGCCCGCGATAATCATGGCGACAACGATAATTGTCACAAGCCATATTTTTCCGCTTTTTTTCGGTGTTTCTTGCATCGAGCCCTGCATAGAAAAAGGTCAGTTGAAATTTTGAAGTTAGATTATATCATGACATATAAGTGCTTACGATTTCGTTTATACTATAATTTTAGCCTAAAAGCTTATACAGATCAGTCTTATACAATGATTTTTGTTAAGTTTCTTTACTTTGGCGCTAAAAATCGCATAGTTGAAACAGACATCAAAATGAGACAGGACTATTCGCATAATGGCGATATCACAATTGAATATCGATAGCGTTGTTGTCAGGCTCGCCACAACCGAAGACGATGTGCGCGCCTCGCAACGTCTTCGCTACCGCGTTTTTTATGAAGAATATAAAGCCATCCCTAATGAGGAAATGGCGCGCGAACGGCGTGATATTGATGATTTTGATTCTGTGACCGACCATTTGATCGTTGTCGATAACGCGATTAAAGATCCCCAAGACCGCATCGTTGGCACATATCGTTTTTTGCGCCATGAGCAAGCCGATAAATATGGTCGTTTTTATACCAGTGATGAATACGACATCACCCCGCTGTTAAACAGCCGCTCGCGTTTAATGGAACTTGGTCGCTCCTGTGTCCTTGCCGATTATCGCACGCGCCCTGTCATGCAGCTTTTGTGGGAGGGCATTATTGAATATATGCTCGATCACAAAATCGGCACAATGTTTGGTTGCGCCAGTCTTTATGGCACAGACACCAACGCCCTCTCCCAGCAATTGGCATATCTTTACCACTACCATTTAGCGCCGCCTGAAATATGTCCGCGCGCTTTGCCTAATTGTATCACTGAAATGAACATGCACCCCAAAGACTCACTGGACGCAAAAACGATATTCCAGTCCTTACCGCCATTGATTAAAGGCTATTTGCGGGTTGGCTGTTTTATCGGTGATGGTGCGGTGGTTGATTCGCAGTTTAACACAACAGATGTTTGCATCGTTTTGCCGATCGAGAAGTTTCCGGCGCGCTATCGTAACCATTACGCCCGTAAAATTAATCGTCCCTTCCCCGATGATTTATCCAATACATATTTAAGCGCGCCGCTATGAAAACAGCCAAAGCTATCCTCAAGCTGTTTTTGTTTACCTTAATAACAATCATTCTTGTTCCGCACCAATTGGTTGTGCTGTGTTTTACCAAAGGCCCTGCGGCTTATAACATCCCTTTTTGGTGGCATAAATCTGTTTGCCGCATTATTGGCCTTAAGGTCAACATCATAGGCGCGCCCGCCCACTATACCCAAACAGCCTTTGTCGGCAACCATCTTTCCTATCTTGATATATTATGCCTTGGGCAAACGTTAAAGGCCTCCTTTGTTGCCAAGGAAGATGTCGCCAATTGGCCTGTATTTGGCTTTTTGTCAAAAGTGCAACAAACCGCCTTTATCAGCCGTTCACGCCAACAAGCCGTTGCAGGCAAAAATAATTTATTATCCATGCTCGATCAAAGCAAAAGCATCATTTTATTTCCCGAAGGGACATCAACGGATGGTCAAACAGTTTTACCGTTTAAATCAAGCTTGTTTAGCATTTTCTTTGATGATCGTATTGAAAAGCCAATCGTAATTCAGCCCTTTACGATATCAATAGGCTCTGCCGATGGGCAAGCGCCACAAACACAAAAACAGCGCGATCATTATAGCTGGCATGGTGATATGACCTTGGCGCCACATTTATGGGCGTTTTTTAAATCCAAAGGCGCGGTTATCAACATCGAATTTCATGATTTGATTCATATAACAAATGAAAGCGACCGCAAATCTCTCGCACATCAAAGCTTTCAGGCCAGTTTGTCCGGCCTCACCCCCCATCATGATAAAAACGCGGTTGCGGCTTGATTATGATTTCTTTAGTGTAATTAAAATTCGATAGCTAAACATTCACGCTGACAAAATCAGGAGTCCATTTATGTCCTTTTCCGCCGAAGAAAAAACAAAGCTGCAAGATTACCTTCAAGGTAAATTCGGAAATTCTATGATTGCGATCAAAGATCGCGCCAAAACAGATGACTCCGTTGAAGTGTTAATTGGCGGTGAATTCATTGGCCTTATTTATAAAGACGATGAAGATAAAAACGACATTTCATATGACTTTAACATGGCGATTTTGGACATGGATCTGAACGGCGCGTAAGAGTTTACAACGCCCAAACGAAGCTTTATTTGCCAGCGCATCCTCATATGCGCTAAAATAATGATAGGAATGATCGCCCGACCATGGCATCATAGAAGGTATAAAGTTTTAAATTATACGGTATCAAGAGAATATCGATAATGCGCTGAGGATGTTGAATATATGAAAAAATTTCACCGCCATTTTTTAAATCGTTGGGTCTTGCACGGCATCATGATTGCCTTTGCAACGCTTTTGTACATGCATGACGCGCGCACAAATGTTGGTTGTGCCAGCGGCAAAGATACGCCCTGTGATCCCGAATATATGGACGCTCTTGAAGCCCGCGCATGGATGGAAGCGCAGCGTGAAATTTCACAAAATCAAAATTTAATATTCAAACCCGATAGCGTTCTTGAATATACTTGCTTTGACCGTTTTTTAAACACTGTCGCGCGTAATGATGGCTATGCACAGGATGATCGTATTTTCAGTGAAACAACACGGTGGGGCCCGATCAGCGGATTCAACGCAACGAGTACAGACACAGCTTTAACAACCATGGTACTCACGGCCGTTGTATCTTATCTGGCAGCCAATACGACAAATGCTTACTTGGACGAAAGAACAGGTATCAGCTATACGCCACAAACAACTGTAGCGGGCGGCGGCTACAGTTGCGATCAAATGGGACGCGTTTGGAACGAGGCGCGCTGCATGGAATTCATGGATGAGGCAGGAACAGACGGTTTCTTTGATTTCCCTCATTACGCGGGCACTGATCCAAGACAAGTACGCCCCACTTCGTTCGTATGTAATCCGCCAGGCGGAACATCAATGGACGGCCTTACAAGAACATCCGCCTATACAGGCGCTCTGCAAGCCGCTTTCAATGCAGATCAAGCTTTATTTACGATGGCCGCTGATAACGCGCCTGTGCTTGATGGAGGGCCTTATCAAGAAGATGATGTTGTTACATATTTACAAGCTATCCTGCCCGGCACTTGTGCCGACTCTTTAATTATTCCGACCGGCGTTACAGTTGATAGACCCGATATCGGATCACCATTTCCTGAGAGAGTTTGTACAATGCCCGGCTGTTCAGCACCACCTAGTGCAACCGGCGCTTGTCAGTAAAATATCATAATTGTTTATGATTGACCGATATGGTCTTTTAGAACATTACGGAGAGCCTGATTTTCAGGGCAAAGTTCTATATATTTTAGGATAATATTGAGATTTTTTTTCTTATCAATCGGCACTTTTCCGTTTGTGTCGCGCTCTTCTTTTTGAGCCGCCTTTTGGCCATTTTCGACAATACGTTCAAACGCTTTGGAAATTGACCGTTTGGCCTCCTCCAGTAATGTTGGTGATATTTTCCTACGCGCCAGACGCATAGAAACAATAGCCTCTTGAACAATTCTCTCACACTTGGGCGTTAATTTATATATTCTACGGCGCATTTTCATGTCACCCATTTTTAGTTTATCCGTTGGCTGCGCTATGGGTTTGTAAAAACTTACTTTCCAAACCCACTGCAAAGCCTTATATCTAAAGTCTAAAGAATGAACCCTAATATATAGTTAGCGATATAATTGCCATGTTAAGGCTTTACACATCATTGATGGGCGCAAGCAGCTTTGTTTTAAAGTCGCTTTTAAAAAAGCGCCTCAAACAGGGCAAAGAAGACCCCAACAGGCTTGACGAGCGCATGGGCATTGCCGGCATGTCGCGCCCTGATGGCTTTTTAATTTGGCTTCATGCCGCCAGCGTCGGCGAAGCGCAATCTGCGATGATTTTAATCAATGCGCTTGCCCAAGATAAAGATACCCAAATTCTAGTAACGACAGGCACGGTCACCTCAGCAGAATTTCTAAAAAACCGCCTTCCCTCAAACGCCTTCCATCAATACTACCCGCTCGATCACCCGAAATGGGTCGGCGATTTTCTCGATCACTGGCATCCTGATTATATTATCTGGATGGAATCCGAAATTTGGCCGAATATGTTACAGGCGGTTCAAAGCCGCAAAATTGGCGCGGCGCTGATAAATGCGCGCCTATCGGAAAAATCTTTAAGACGCTGGAAAATGGCAGGAAAAAGCGTGACGGAGATCTTAGCGCCGTTTCAGGTTTGTTTGACCCAAACAGAAGATGACGCCAAATCGTTTCAAAAGCTTGGGCTTTTACATGCCCGCGCCTCCGGCAATTTAAAATACAGCGCCGCCCCGCTCCCGTTTGACCGCCACAGCGAAACACAATTGCTTGATGCGCTTGAAGAGCGCCCATGCTGGGTTTTTGCCAGCACCCACGACAGCGAAGAAGAAATGGCATGCCGCATCCATATGGGGCTTAAAGCCAAAGTCCCCAATCTTTTAACAATCATCGTCCCGCGCCACCCTGAAAGACGCGAAAATATCCTGCGCGCCTGCGCAAAATATAACGTCAACACGAAACAGCGCGGCGATAATCGCGCTCTGCCCACCATAAAAGATGACATTTACCTTGCCGACACATTGGGCGAGCTTGGCCTTTTTTACAGCATAAGCCCGATTGCTTGTATTGGCCGTTCGTTCAGCAATGATGGCGGCGGCGGACACAACCCGATTGAAGCCGCGCAATATCATTGTGCCGTTTTGCATGGGCCTTTGGTGCAAAACTTAAAGGATATTTACGATGAGTTTGACAAGGCGGGCGCTTGCCTGAAGATCAATGATGAAAGCGATCTGCAAAAACGTTTAGAGAAACTGTTTTTGGATGATACGGGCCGCGAAGCCTTACAATCAAAAGCGCATCACTTTGTCTCGCAAAAGGCTGATGTTTTGCCCTTTATCATGAAAACGCTTGAAAATGACATGGCCTCTGCGCGCGTTTCAAAAGCGCCAAAAAGCACCATCAAACAATCGGCCTAATCTAATGCATTTCAAGACACCCTCCTTTTGGTATAAAGAAAATCATCTGCTATCCATAATTTTGCTGCCACTTGCAGGGCTTTACAAAGCGATCGCCGCAATAAACGCCGCCTGCCAAAAAAAACGCGCCTACAAACCGCAAATCCCTACAATCTGCCTTGGCAATATCATTGCCGGCGGCAGCGGAAAAACACCCGCCGCCATTGCGATTCACAAGCTGGTAAAAGCGCAATGGCCACATTTATCACCTGTTTTTCTAACACGCGGCTATGGCGGCACAGAGAAAAATGCTGTGATTGTGTCCTCTGAAAAACACAGCGCTGCGATGGTCGGGGATGAAGCGTTGTTGCTTGCAAAACACGGCGCTGTGGTCAAATCCGCAGATCGTATTGCCGGCACACAAATGGCGCAAGATCATAAAGCTGACCTGATTATCATGGATGACGGGCTTCAAAATCATACATTGAGCGGCACCATTAAAATTATGATTATTCAAGGCACAAAAGGCTTTGGTAATGGGCGTCTCATCCCCGCCGGGCCTTTACGCGAAAATATCACCACTGCCACCGAGCGTATGGATGCCTTTATATTGGTCGGGCAAGATAAAAACGATATTGTAAAAACCTTGCCGCAAAACAAGCCTGTGTTTTATGCCGATGTGATAACCGCGCCGCAATGGCCAGCTAATGCGAACACCCGCTATATCGGGTTTTGTGGCCTTGCCCACCCTGACTTATTCAAAAAAACCATCGAAGATGCAGGATTAACATTAAAAGATTTTGTTTCCTTTGCCGATCATCATTCCTACACAAAATCTAATCTGGACACTCTTGCCCAAACAGCACAGGCGCAAAATGCGCGCCTCATCACCACTGAAAAAGATGCTGTAAAACTTCCACAATCTTTTATTGAAGCGCATAAGGTGGAAATAGTACCGATTGAAATGGATTTTAAAGACCCGCAGAAACTGATTGATTTTATCGCGCCACATCTCATCAAAGGTGCGCCATGAAAAAATTACGCTACGGGTTTGAAGCCTTTTTCATCTCTCTTCTTTTTATCTTCTTCAAGATAATGCCCGCGCCAATGGCCTCAAATGTCGGCGGCTGGATAGGGCGCACGATAGGCCCGCGCCTTGCTGCCTCGCGCAAGGCCGAGCGCCAAATTATCGAGCGCCTCGCCCCCGACAACCCCAAAGAAATTTTAAAAGGCATGTGGGATAATCTAGGCCGTGTCATTGCCGAGTATCCGCATCTGCAAACCATTGCGACCAAGCACACCACAATCATCAATGATCATATTTTACATGATCTGGCAAAATCACAGCAGCCCGCCATTTTCTTTTCAGCCCATATGGCAAATTGGGAACTACCATCCATCGCCACACGCAAGCAATGCGGCACCATCGCCGACATCACATATCGCGCGCCCAACAACCCTTATGTTGACCGCATTTTGCACAAGCTACGTTCCGCCGGCAATGACATCACCGCCCACGCCAAGTCACGCGCAGGGGCGCAACAAATGATAAAAGCCCTCAAATCAAGGCGTTCCCTCGCCTTTTTGATTGATCAAAAATATAATGAAGGCATCGCCGCACCTTTTTTTGGCGCGCCCGCAATGACAAACCCTGTTTTTGTCCAGTTTTCCAAAAAATTTGACTACCCCCTCATCCCCATTCGGATCGTGCGTATCAAAGGCTGTCATTTTGAAATCACATTATACCCCGCGCTTGAATACGAAAAAGATGCGCCCATTGACGATGTTGTTACAAAGGCCAATATGATGCTGGAAGATTGGATTCGTCAGCGCCCTGAACAATGGTTATGGTTACATAGACGATGGGATTCAAAAGCGCTAGATTCAGATTTCAACGAACAATAAAAACGGAACACATTTATGGCCAAGATAAAACATTATGATTTTTTTGTGATCGGCGCGGGCTCTGCCGGCGTGCGCGCTTCTCGCATTGCCGCCGGACACGGTGCAAAAGTCGGGATTGCCGAAGGGCGCGATTTGGGCGGCACCTGCGTTAATCGCGGCTGTGTCCCCAAAAAACTCATGGTTTACAGCTCACAATTCAGCAAAGCGTTTCAAGATGCCAGCGCCTTTGGCTGGAAGACATTTGGCCTGCGGTGGTTTGACTGGCGCCGCCTGACACATAATATCAACGCCGAATTGCGCCGTTTGAACGGTATTTACAAAAATCTGTTAAACAATGCGAGCGTTGAAATTCACAATGGTTATGCCAGCTTTAAGGATGCACATACACTCATCATCAATAATGAAACGATTACAGCTGACAACATCTTGATTGCCACGGGTGGCAAGCCGCGTGTGCCTGAAATTGAAGGAAAAGAGCATCTTTTAACATCGGACGATGTCTTTGAAATGTCGCGCCTGCCTAAAAAAGTGGTCGTGATTGGCGGCGGCTATATTGCGGTTGAGTTTGCCTGTATTTTGAAAAACATGGGCTGTGATGTCACGCTTATGAATCGAAGCGAAGGTATTTTGCGCGGCTTTGATGAAGATATGCGCCAATGGCTGCTTGAGGAAATGACCAATAAAGGCATTCATATGCATTTTAATTGTGCGCCTGAAAGAGTGGGCAAGAAGGGTGGCAAAACAATTATTTATACCAATAAAGGTACAGAGATCACATGCGATGCCGCCATCGCCGCCATTGGGCGCGACACCAATATCGATGCGCTCAAACTTGAAAATGCCGGCGTTATAACAACAGCAAGCGGCAAATTTGAAACCGACAAAAACAACCGCACAAACGTGCCGCACATCTTCGCCCTTGGCGATATTTCGAACAACGACAATCTAACCCCTGTTGCGATTGAAGAAGGCCACGCCCTTGCTGATCGTTTGTTTGCAAATATGGCAGATCGTTATGTTGATTATGAGAATATTCCCACGGCTGTTTTCTCTGACCCGCCAATTGGCACGGTCGGCATGACCGAACAAGAAGTGCGCGATGCTGGCATTGAATATACATTATATAAAGCGTCGTTCAGGCCGATGAAAAACACGCTGAGCGGCCGTCAGGAAAAAACATATATGAAGCTGATTGTGTGCGAAAAAACCGAAAAATTGCTGGGCGTTCACATGCTGGGCGATGACGCGCCGGAAATCATTCAAATGGTGGGCGTGATTTTGAAAATGAACGGCACAAAAAGCGATCTTGATCGTACAATCGGCGTTCACCCGACCGCCGCCGAAGAGTTTGTCACGATGAGAACCGCCAGCCCGAAATAAAAAAGCCCTAAATAAAAGGGAACGTCCCTTACGTCGATTTATCTTCGTAATATGTTTGGCGGCCTGCCTCTAAATCTTGCTCGGCTCTGGCAATCACGTCTTGTATGACGCGGCCATAAAGGCGCTTGCTCGCATCGCTAAACATCGTCTCGCCAAGCTGTTCGCGCAAAAAGGCCAGAACAGTTTTAGGGCCTGCAATTTGGAGGCCGCGCTCTTCAAGAATGCTGATTGTTTCTTTGATCGTTTGCTCATAACTTAAGCCTGCCGATGTCGCAATATCAGCTTCGTGCAGTAACATTGCCATCATGACAAGGCGCGGATTATCTTGGAACTGGCGTAATTTGCCAACCATCATTGTCTGCACATCCTCGCGATCATCATCCCAAAAGAAATGCTTATATATTTTTTTCATGCGCACACACGGGCTGTTATCGCCGGCAAAAAATGTAATATCGGTACAAAACACAATTGCTTCCATCGCGGCCATTTCATCGGCAGGGAACGGAAGCGCCTTAAAAAACGGCTTAGCAAGAGCAATCGCAAATGTTTCAAGCTGGCCGGGCGTATAGACACCATCGCGCAAATTATCACCGCCCTCATGCCCCAAATCATGCACGCATGATGCGGTGAGAAGAGTAGCGATGTGATCCGGCGTTAAAATACGATTTGTGCCGTCATATATACCATTATGAACCCCGATCAGGCGCAGCATATGAATAAGGACTTTGCGGTAATGCTCATTGCCGTGATATTGCAAATCATTGGGGTATTCAGCCAAGACAGCGCCAACAAAACAGGCCTGCACATTCTCTTTTTCAACATTCAAATTAAATTCAACAATGGCGGCGGCAACCATGGCGGTTAAAGATGGGCCACCGCCTTGCTTTTCCCAATCCGCAAAAATCTTTGTACCTTGCGCGCCAAAATCTTCATAATCTTCGCCGAAAATAACAACGCGAATGTCAGCCATACGTTTGCAATCATCTTCAAAAACGCTTTCAAGCGCATTGTATTTTTCAACCAATATCGCTTTATCAAAATAAATCTCTTCAGATTCTGTATTTTCAATCACATGCCTTAACGCTTTAAAAAGCGCTTTATGTTCGGCATATTGTTTGAAAAAATTCATTGATATAAAATTCTTGATCTGTGATAGCGAGAACGGATAATAAAATACTGTCATAAAAAAATTAATATTAACAGCCATATTGTTAAAAAACTATATATAGTCATACAAAATACAGCGTCTTTATTAAGGAAACGTAACGAATGAACAATCATAAACAAACAAAGCCGGATTGGACAAAATCAGGCTGGCGCGACAAAAACGCGAAACAACTTCCTGATTATAAAGATGAAGCGCACCTCAAAAAAGTTGAAGAAGAGCTATCATCCCTGCCACCGCTAGTGTTTGCGGGTGAAATGCGCCATTTAAAACGCCAGCTTGCCGATGTGGCGCATGGTAAAGGGTTTTTGCTACAGGGCGGTGATTGCGCCGAGAGTTTTGCCGAATTTGGCGCGGATAAAATTCGCGACACTTTCCGCGTTCTTTTGCAGATGTCGGTTGTGTTGACATTCGGCGGCACAATGCCTGTGATAAAAATGGGGCGCATGGCCGGACAATTCGCAAAACCGCGCTCCAGCGGTAATGAAACAATTGATGGCATCACTCTGCCCAGCTATCGCGGTGATATCATCAACGGGCTTGAATTTGACCAAGCCGTGCGCGAACCTGATCCGGAGCGCATGATCAAAGCCTATTACCAATCCGCAGCGACGCTAAACTTGTTGCGCGCCTTTGCCGGTGGTGGTTATGCCGATTTGAAGCGTGTTCATGGCTGGACACTTGATTTTGTCAGTGAAACGCATTTAAAAGCGCGCTATGAACAATTGGCAGAAGATATCAGCCGCTCGCTCTCTTTCATGGGTGCTTGCGGCATTACGGGCGATAAAACACCTGAAATTGTCCGCCAGACGGAATTTTACACCTGCCATGAAGCATTATTGCTGCCATATGAAGAAGCGCTCACGCGTCAAGACAGCACAACAGGCGGCTGGTATGATTGCTCGGCGCATTTTGTCTGGATTGGCGCGCGCACGCACCAGCTGGATGGCGCACAAATCGAGTTTGTTCGCGGCATTGAAAATCCGCTGGGGCTGAAATGCTCGCCTGATCTTGATCCTGATACGCTCATGCGCTTGATCGACACGTTAAACCCTGAAAACGAAGCAGGTCGCCTGACATTAATTGCCCGCATGGGGCATGATAATGTCGAGGAAAAACTCGCCCCTCTCGTGCGTAAAGTGCGCGAAGAAGGCCGTCACGTGGTTTGGAGCTGTGATCCGATGCATGGCAACACGATCAAGGCTGAATCGGGCTATAAAACGCGCCCGTTTGAAAATATCATGCGTGAAATCAAAGGCTTCTTCGCTGTTCACCAAGCCGAGGGCACACATGCCGGCGGCATTCATCTGGAGCTGACAGGGCAGGATGTGACCGAATGCACAGGCGGGGTTGAAAAGCTGTCTGATAGTGACCTATCTGATCGTTACCACACCCATTGTGACCCGCGTTTGAATGCGAATCAGTCGCTGGAACTGGCGTTTTTGGTGGCGGATGAATTGAAGAAAAGCCGTGGGCGTGATGGGGCTTCGCTGTATTCGATGGCCGCGGAATAATATAAACGAGTCATAATCAGAACAATAAAAAGGTTCAAAATAAATGAGCGAAACTTTGCACATATGCCTTGCGCAATTGAACCCGGTCGTCGGCGCGGTGAAAGCCAATACAGACAAAATTATTAAAGTCTGGCAAGAGTGCGCCAACAATACAGATATCATCGTTTTTTCTGAAATGATTATCTGTGGCTATCCACCTGAAGACTTAATTTTAAAGCCGTTTTTTATTGATTTAATGCATGAGGCGGTTGAAAGACTTGTGCAGGAAAGCCAAACGCGCAAGCCATATATTTTTGTCTCCTGCCCGTGGCGGCATCAGGATGGTAAAATCTATAGCGCGCTTCATTTGATCGGCGATGGAAAATTGCAACAGACCAGCTTTAAACATCATTTGCCCAATGACGGCGTGTTTGACGAGAAACGCGTTCTTAGCGCAGGGCCACTGCCCGCGCCCTTTGCCTTTAAAGGCCACAAAATCGGCGGGTTGATTTGCGAAGATATGTGGCATAGCGATGTCAGCGCGCATTTAAAAGCGCAAGGCGCGGATATTTTGGTGTGTGTTAATGGCAGCCCGTTTGATTATCTTAAACAAAATATCCGCCAAGAGCTGGCGCAAAAACGCGCACAGGAAACAGGATTGCCGATTCTCTATGTCAATCAATGCGGCGGGCAAGACGAACTTGTGTTTGACGGCGGCTCGTTTGCGACAAACGAAAGCGGCACGGTTATTTTTGAGGCCGAACAATTCATAGAAGATACACACATCACGCAATGGACTAAAAATGACGGCGGGCATTTCTTATGTCTGAGCGAAAATAACGCCACATTTTATGATAAACACCACGCCATTTATCAAGCGCTTGTCACAGGCCTTCGTGATTATGTGGTAAAAAACGGCTTCTCTGGCGTTCTCATCGGCATGTCCGGCGGCATTGATAGCGCGCTAAGCGCCGCCATCGCCACAGACGCGTTAGGCGCAGAAGCCGTACATTGCGTGATGATGCCCTCGCAATATACGTCTAACGATAGCCTGAATGATGCCAAAGCCTGCGCAGAAGCACTTGGCGTGCGTTATGAATCCATCCCGATCACAGCGTCAATTGCTGCCTTCCACGATGTTTTGAGCGGACATTTTCACGACAGCACGCCGCAAGTGACATTTGAAAATATGCAATCGCGCGCCCGCGCCCTTATTTTGATGACACTTTCAAACGCTGATGGTTTTATGGTTTTAAGCACGGGCAACAAATCGGAACTGGCTGTTGGCTATGCGACATTATATGGCGATATGTGCGGCGGCTTTAATGCGCTGAAAGACGTTTATAAAACGCAAGTCTATGCGCTTTCAAAATGGCGCAATGAACATAAACCGCGCCACGGCTTTGGCCCGCATGGCGCCGTCATTCCAAACAATATCATCACAAAAGCCCCAACAGCCGAACTAAAAGACAACCAGACTGACCAAGATACACTGCCCGATTATGATGTGCTTGACGATATTTTACATGGCTTGATCGAGCAAGATTTGGGCATAGACGAACTTACCGCCAAAGGACATGGTCGCGCGCTTATTATCAAAATCTGGAACATGCTGGATTTGGCCGAATATAAACGCCGCCAAGCCCCGCCGGGGGTGAAAATTACGCCGCGCGCCTTTGGCCGTGATCGCCGTTACCCGATAACCAACAAGCTGCGCCAAAATTTAAAATCCTAGGCTTTCATCTATAGCGCTTCGCTTCTATCATCACGCCCTTAATGCGCCCCGCCTTAAGACTTGCAAAGCAAGCGCAAACGCGTTTATATAAACGCCTGAACCCATATACGCTCATATTTACGAAGAAAGAATATAATGTCTGTTAAAGTTAGATTCGCGCCCTCCCCGACCGGTTATTTACATGCCGGTAATGTTCGTACGGCTGTGGTGACATGGCTTTTTACCCGCAATATGGACGGCAAATTTTTACTGCGTATTGATGATACGGATGTGGAGCGCTCAAAGCCTGAATATGAAGATGACATTGAAAACAGCCTGACATGGCTCGGCCTTGATTGGGACGAAAAAGCGCGCCAGCGTGATCGCGGCGACCGTTACCAAGAATGCATTGAAACGCTAAAAAAAGAAGGGCGCTTATATGCTTGTTACGAGACACCTGAAGAATTATCGCTGAAAAGAAAAGCGCTTTTGTCACGCAGCCTGCCACCTATTTATGATCGGTCTGCCTTATCATTAACCGATGAACAAAAAGCAGAGTTTGAAGCCAAAGGCCGCAAGCCCCATTGGCGTTTCAAGCTTAACCACGCACCAATCGAATGGAACGATATGGTGCGCGGCGAAGTAAAATTTTCAGGATCAGACCTCAGTGATCCTGTTTTGATCCGTGAAGATGGCACGCCGCTCTATCATATTTGCTCGGTGATTGATGATATTGATTATGAAATAACGCATGTGATCCGCGGTGAAGACCATGTCTCCAACACCGCCTCGCATATTCAAATGTTTGAAGCGCTTGGGCATAAAGCCCCTCTTTTTGCACATTTACCGATGATTTCAGACAAAGAAGGCGGCAAGCTTTCAAAACGCCTTGGCTCTATGAGCGCGCGTGATTTTCGTTATGAAGAAAAGATCGAGCCTATGGCATTGATTAGCCTTTTGGCGCGCCTTGGCAGCGCTGAATCAATTGTGCCGTTCACAAATCTTGATGAGCTGGTCAAAGAATTTGATATTTCTAAATTTTCTAAAGGCGCGCCAAAATTCGATATGGAAGAATTACTGCGCCTGAACCAAAAAATTATGCACGAAACACCCTTTGCGACCGTGCAAAAGCGCCTTGAAGAAATGAATTTAACCGCACTTGATGAGGATTTTTGGAACGGTGTCCGCGCAAATTTAACCCGTCTTGATGATATTCAAGAATGGTGGGATGTTGCCAAAGGTCCTGTCACCCCGCAAATTGAAGATTCAGACTATATCGAAACTGCCCTTGCCAACATGCCGCCCGAACCATGGAGCGAGAACACATGGAAAGAGTGGACAGACACGCTAAAAGAAACGACAGGGCGCAAAGGCAAAATGCTGTTTATGCCCCTTCGTGAAGCATTAACAGGCATGTCGCACGGGCCAGAGCTTTCAGATCTTTTGCCGTTGATCGGCTTTGAAAAAGCCAAAGAGCGCCTTTCTCAGAATCGTAAGGCCGCTTAAAAGTTTAAAATCATCAAGAATCCGGCGCCGGTTTATCAAATCGATCTAACGATTGCAGTGCTTGTTGATACGCCTTGTCTTTGGCAACATCGATATTTTTAGCAATTCCGACTCCTAAAATATCGCCTGTCGCCTTGTCAAACACAGCCGACAAATTGAAATGCTGACGCGTGGCGTTCACAACAACACTGGCGGCGATACACCCGCTTGAAACATCGTTATCGCGCGCGGCCTTTTTAAAAGCGCGGCTGAGATCTTCACCCTTTTGCGCAGGGTTTTTACGGCCTGATTGGTCTTTGTTCGTTTCTTGCGGCGGTGAATTGGCTTTATGCGCATTCTTTTTTGCTAAATCCGCGCTAAGAGCAAAAACCATGCGATCTTGATAAGCCCAGCGGCAAAATTCTTTGAGACTGCGAAGCTCTTTCAACTTATAAGGCGTCTCGCGCCCTTCCATCGTTTCGCTTAAAATACGCTGCATTAACAAATCATCATAACGGCGGATGGGTGTTGAGGCTTCAATCGAAAGGCGGCTGGCGGCTGTGCCCTTTTCCAGCGATTCTTCCAGTGCATCTAATATGCCCTGCTCCATTAGATTGTGCTTTTCATCTTTCTCCGTTTGTAGCAAAGGCTTTTCTAGCGTAAAAAAACCGCGCAAATTATGGGCAACAAAATATTTCGCGCACACGCGGCGGCTTAAATATTTAAGCTCTTCAATAATCGAAGCATTATTTGAAGGACAAGAAAGCGGCACATCGGCGTTAAAGCCCGCTTTGTTAAAAGCGCTTTTTAAAGCTTTCCCCTGCTCTTTTTGCCGTTTACACAAAAGCTCACGCGCCAAAAATTTCCAGTCGCTATGCATATCTTCTTTTGCACGGCCATGTTCGCGGTAGGTAAAAGATTCTTCGCCAAAAAAAGCGGTTTTTTGGATGTCGTAGGATAGAATACTCATATCCGCGGCAAGCTTAATCGTAAATGTAATGGCGGGGCTCGCACGCCCTTTCTCTAAGCTGATAACATCACGAACAAGCTCGAAAGGCAGGTATTTATACTGCCCGCGCTTCACCGCTTCCTGCGCTTCACGATCAAGCACACTGTCTTTGGGCACAACGCTCGCCACATCCGCCACGCTGAGCGCGACAAGCCATGTGCCGTCATCATTTCGCTGAATTGAAAAGCCATCATCACGCTGACGCGTTTTTGCGTCGTCAATCGTGTAGCCCCTTACGATCGGTCGCCCTTTTATCAGGCTTTCCCGTTGCATATCCCTGTTCATATTTATTTTTTTCTTTGTTATTTATCTCAAATTACACTATTTCTCATTTTAAATCCATCTTGATCCCATCACTCAGGAGATATCTGTTGATGAAAAAACCATCCATCATCCTCGCCCAGCCACAAATGGGCGAAAATATCGGCGGCGCGGTGCGTGCCATGTTCAATTTTGGGCTTGATGATTTACGCCTCATAAGCCCGCGCGATGGCTGGCCGAACGAACGCGCGCACGCCATGTCTACAGGTGCGCTCGATAAAATGCCTGCCGTTCAGGTTTTTGATGATACACCAGCCGCGCTTTCGGGCTTTCACCGCGTATACGCCACCACGGCGCGCCCGCGCGATATGATAAAAGATGTCATGGATGCCAAAGAAGCCGCGCAAGATATTGTTGAGCGCGCCGCACAAGGACAAAGAACCGCTCTTCTGTTTGGCGGTGAGCGCGCAGGGCTTTCCAATGATGATATTGCGCTCAGCCACGTTATTATCACCGTGCCGACAAATCCTGATTTTTCATCGATGAATTTGGCGCAATGTGTTTTGCTGACCTCTTATGAGTGGTTTCAAGCCGCACATGCGCGTTCTATCAACGAGACCATCGCTTCGCACTCAAGCCTTCCCGCCGCACATCAGAATTTCGTCACGCTTTGTGAGCGCTTGGAAGAGGAGCTGGAAGCGCATCATTTCTTTCGCGCGCCTGAAATGAAGCCCAATGTTGTGCGTAATTTACGCAACATGCTCGCCCGCGCCGAAATGACGGATCAAGAATTACGCACCTTTCACGGCATCATCAGTGCCCTGACGGGCAAAAAGATTCAGTCTTAGCTAATTTCAGTCTTAGCCATTTTCAGGCTGACTACTCCGGCGTGTTTCTTGCGAACGCATTGACATGAACCATATAGCCGCCGCGCCCGACTTCTTTATAAGGAAGACCCGCCTCAGTCAGCGTTTTGGGAATTGATTTACCATCATTCCCCCAGCCCGTAATTAACAAGCCACCGCCGCGCCTATCACAAATCTCAAGCCCTGTTTCACGAACACAGCGCTCAAACTCTTTTTGTATATTTTTCGTTACAATCATATTCAACCTCATATCTATCATTTATGTATTACTGTAATAACACAGCAAGACATAAATTCCAATAAAAAAGCTCCGAAACGAATCGGAGCTCTTTTGAAATTATTTTGTCACGCTTAACGTGAGTAAAATTCGACAACCAATTGTGGTTCCATTTGCGAAGCGTAAGGAATTTCCTCAAGCTTAGGAATACGAAGGAACACAGCCTTACGGGCTTTAGGGTCAACTTCGATATATTCCGGTGTGTCGCGTGATGGATCTTCTTCGGCTTGTTGCACAAGCGCAAGTTGACGCGAGCTTTCTTTGACTTCGATGACATCACCGGGTTTAACGATGTATGAAGGAATGTTCACAATTTTACCATTTACAAGAATGTGCTTGTGACCCACGAACTGGCGTGCCGCAAAAATTGTCGGCACAAATTTCGAACGGTAAATGACCGCATCCAAACGACGCTCTAAAAGACCAACAAGGTTTTGGCCTGTGTCACCGCGCAAGCGGCTGGCTTCTTTGTAATATGTGCGGAACTGCTTCTCGCCAATGTTGGCATAAAAGCCTTTTAATTTTTGCTTCGCCATAAGCTGGATACCGTAATCGGACAATTTACCGCGGCGCATACCATGCTGGCCCGGTGCTGTCTGGCGTTTGTTATAAGGTGATTTAGGACGACCCCACAGGTTACAACCAAGGCGGCGATCAATTTTATATTTGGCGCTAGGGCGCTTTTTCTCTGACATTCTCGTTTCCTTTCAATGCTCTTTTTGTCCCGCGTATCAATATTATGGATTGATTAAAATCGTTATCATTAACGCTCTCATCAACGGGGGCAAAACCCCTCTCAACAGGAATAGAAGGCATTTATAGGCATTTCCAACCAAAAGTCAAAGTTTTTCCGCACTCTTCCTACTTAAAAAGCTTTTTTATCGTATGTGATCCAATATCGTTAGCGCGCGTATGAATTAATGTTATTAACTAAACATCAATCAAGGAAATATAGAATGAAATCACTATTACTCACCACCGCACTTGTCGCAGGCATTTTCTCAGCAACAGCTGTACAAGCAGAATCATACGGCAAAAAAGAAATGAAATCACATGAGCAAACAAAAGAAGCTTATGGCGAAAAAGCAAAAGACGCAGTCGCAACAACTGTAGAAGCGCAAGATTTGGTCACAATCGCCGCTTCAAACCCTGATTTCAGCACATTGGTCGCAGCCGTTCAGGCCGCTGGCCTTGTTGAAGCCTTACAAGGCGACGGCCCGTTCACAATTTTCGCGCCAACAAACGAAGCGTTCGCCGCTTTGCCAGAAGGCACAGTCGAGAATTTGCTCAAGCCTGAAAACTTGGAAACACTTCAAACAATCTTGAAATACCACGTAGTGGGCGCAAAAGTGCCCGCCTCAGCGGCCATTGGTAACGAAGTTGAGCTGGACACACTCGCCGGCATTAAACTTCCCGTTGACGGCACAGGCGAAGGCGTCACAGTCGGCGGCGCAAACGTCACAGCCACAGACATCATGGGCTCAAACGGCATCATCCACGTTGTGGACGCCGTAATCTTGCCGCCTTCTGAGTAAGGAAGGCATTCAAACAATAAAATATCAAAGCCCCGATCAAGCATCGGGGCTTTTTCTATGTTGCCGCATTATATAAAAGTAAATTATAGAGGCGCTGTAAAACATACTGCCCCAGATCGAGAAAAACAAAGCTTGTGAAATCTCTGAAACCGTTATGTTTCAATGGTGGGCCCGGTCGGATTTGAACCAACGACCAATCCGTTATGAGCGGACTGCTCTAACCAACTGAGCTACAGGCCCTACATATTGGGTTATAGCGAATCTTTGCCAAGCAATAAAGCACAAAGTGCGTATGAGTTTGAAATGCGTGCGTAAGATTTATGTCTTGCCTCATTACAAATCTATTTTGTATGTGATGAAATCAAAAAAGCCTCTACAAAAAATGCAAAGGCTTTTCAAAATTTCGTTTTCAAAATAGTTGTTACATGCTTGGCGCAGCAACCGAGGCGCAGGTTGCCTGAAATGTATCCAAATCACCATATGTGTCCATGATAGCATCGTTAAATGCCAGCATTTTATCTTGATTTGTTATGCCCGTGCCGTCTGTTACATGTTGTACAGCTTCTTCAAGCGTCACGTCAGCTATTCTTGCAAAATCACTGACCAAGCTTTCGAGCGCCGAACGGTCTTCACCACTAATATGATTTCTTGATGCCCAGTTTTTCGAGCCTTTAATTACTTTAGTTGCCATATAAAACTCCTTTACTGTCTATTAAAAAACGGTAAAGAATATTATTTATTATGTCAATGTTATTTTACGTATCCAAGAAACTTCTCAGTTTACGGCTGCGGCTTGGATGTTTCAACTTGCGCAGGGCTTTGGCTTCAATCTGGCGGATACGTTCGCGGGTTACGTTGAACTGCTGGCCCACCTCTTCCAAAGTATGGTCGGTGTTCATGCCGATACCAAAGCGCATCCGCAAGACACGCTCCTCACGCGGGGTAAGCGAAGCCAGAACGCGGGTTGTCGTTTCACGCAGATTAGAGTGAATCGCGCTTTCGACAGGCAAAATGGCGTTTTTATCTTCGATAAAATCACCAAGGCTTGAATCTTCCTCATCACCAATTGGTGTTTCGAGCGAAACAGGCTCTTTTGCAATTTTGAGAACCTTGCGCACTTTATCAAGCGGCATATGCAGGCGCTCTGCAAGTTCTTCGGGTGTTGGCTCGCGGCCGATTTCATGCATCATCTGGCGGCTTGTGCGCACAAGTTTGTTGATCGTTTCGATCATATGCACCGGAATACGGATTGTGCGGGCTTGGTCGGCGATAGAGCGCGTAATGGCCTGTCTGATCCACCATGTCGCATAGGTCGAGAATTTATAGCCACGGCGATATTCAAACTTATCAACCGCCTTCATCAAGCCGATATTGCCTTCTTGGATCAAATCCAAGAATTGCAGGCCACGGTTTGTGTATTTTTTGGCAATCGAAATCACAAGGCGCAAGTTTGCCTCGACCATTTCTTTTTTGGCGCGCGCAGCTTCACGCTCCCCTTTTTGAACTGTGCCGACAATGCGGCGAAACTCACGAAGCGGCAAACCAGACTCGTCCGAAACGCCAGCGATATTATCGCGGAAACCAACAATATCATCGGCATGTTTTTCAGCAAACAAAGCCCAGGCTTTATTTTTCTTGGCGACGCGGTCTATCCATGTTGGGTCGAGTTCAGAACCGAAATATTCAGCCAAAAAGTCTTCGCGTTTCACTTTGCAATCCACAGCAAGGCGCATCAATTTACCTTCTTGGGACACAAGCTCACGGTTAATTTTGTATAAACGCTCAATCAACTGATCAATACGGGCATTGTTAAGCTGCACCGCATTCATCAACGCGACCATTTCTTCTTTATGGCCGTGATATTTTTTATTCACCGCAGCGCTGGGTTCTTCGCCCTTGGCGAGCGCGTCAAGACGCCCCTGCTGTGCTTTTTGCATCTTTTTATAGGTTTTCTTGATCTGATTGAAGGATTCGAAAACCTTCGGCATCAGCTCTTCTTCCATGGCCGACAAAGACATGTTTACTTCGTCTTCTTTATCATCCTCTTTGTCGTCATCTTTATCTTGGCCATCTTCCGATTTGTCGCCGTCTTTGCCGTCGGAATCATCGTCTTTTTTGCTATCTGATTTTTTATCGTCAGAATCACTATCATCATCAGAGGCGTTATTGGTGACAGGCGCCAATGTGTCGCCATAAGTCGCGTCAAGGTCGATGACCTCGCGCAGTAAAATATCGCCCTTCTCTAGAGCTTCATACCATGCAATCAGCGATTCAATGGCAAGCGGGCTTTCGCAAATGCCGCCGATCATCATTTCTTTGCCGGCTTCAATCCGCTTTGCAATGGCAATTTCGCCCTCGCGCGATAATAGCTCAACCGAGCCCATTTCGCGTAAATACATCCGGACAGGGTCGTCCGTGCGGCCGCTATCATCAGAAGAAATATTACCACCAGCTTCGTAATCGCTGGCTTCTTCTTCATCAACGTCGTCTTCGCTCTCAACCATTTGAATGCCGACATCAGAGATGGCAGACATCGCATCTTCGATTTGATCCGAAGTGAAACTTTCAGCAGGCAGCGCTTTATTCAGCTGGTCATAGGTAATGAAACCTTTTTCCTTGCCGCCTTTGATGATTTTTTTGACAATCGTCGCCAAAGAACCTTTCACGATTTTTACATCGTTGGCCTCTTCTTTTTTATCCTTAGCTTTGGTTGCCTTGGTGGTTTTGCTCACCTTGGTTGCCTTGGTTGCCTTTGTGGCTTTGGTTGTCTTGACTGTTTCTTTGACTTTTTTACTCACTGCACTTTGCCTGACTGTACTGCTATTTGCTGCCATGTTTCCGACTCACATCTGTGAATATAGGATTAAAACCGAAAAAGACCAAGAATCAAAGTCTTGATTTCATAAAGTTGATACCACAAAGACGTACTTATCCAAGCGGAATTTTATTTGCAGCCCATTTTATGATGATTCTTCTTTATATATTGTTCCCTTTAACGCCATGGTACGGCTCTCTGTTTCGGGGTCAAACCCTTCACCGACCTGCCCCCAGCCGCGCTTCCATTCTTGAATCTCTTGATTGCGCCGCATCGTCTCGATTAAACCGTCCCATTCTTCGATCACTTTTTCACGTTCGCACTTTGGCCTACAAAAAGCGGCGTGCGTATATATTTTCTCTGAAAATAAATCATTCAGCTCGCGCTCAAACCCCAGCGCGCTTAATTCACGCTTATATCCTTGCGAATCAATCTCATCGATTGTTGCAAACAGGTTTAGTACAGCTTGGCGTAACAAATCAAGCCTTTCATGCTCGATCAGCATTTGCGCCAAAAATTCTTCGTTATCGCCGATCAAGTAAGGATGATTGATGGCCGCTGCTAAAACCATTTGTGTCGCCATGACATTGGCGGAAAACACAGGACGGCGCAGCCCCGCCACCATCTCGGTCTTTTTTTGAAAGCCGCCGCCACGATTATTGCCGCCATATTTACCTTTAGAAAAAGAACCACCGCGAAACGAATGATAAAGCTTGTCTTTAAAAACCTGTTTGTAATAGCGCTGCACGTTTGCGTCTTGAATGCGGCTTGTTTCATCATCCAGTGTTTTTGACAGGCCTGCGCGCGATTCCGGCGTTTCAAATGATTTGCCGGTTGTGTGATGTGTCCAGATAAATTCAGAGAGCGGAATGGCCGATTCGATCACTTTGGCAAACGCCTTGCGGCCATCGGCGCGGATTAAGCTGTCTGGGTCTTGCCCATCGGGCAAGAACGCAAAGCGCGCGGTCTGGTTGGCTTTTAATAATGGCAAAATGCGCTCACATGCGCGCGAAGCCGCGCTGCGCCCTGCATTATCGCCGTCAAAACAAAGAACCGGAATTTTTTCATCCTGCGGGATCATCTTCCAGATCACTTCGATCTGATCTTCCGTCAGCGCCGTGCCGAGCGGCGCAACAGCGCCTGCAAAACCAGCGCCTGCACACGCAATGACATCCAGATACCCTTCCACCACAATAATCGGCTGGTCTTGCGCCGCAGCCTGCCGCGCGCGTGATTCGCTGTAGAGCATGCGCCCTTTGTGGAAAAGCGGGGTATCGGCGGAGTTGATATATTTAGGCGGCTTAAAGTTTCCGCTTGGCGGCGGGCGCATATGTTCGGGCAAAATACGACCGCCAAACGCCACCACGCGCCCGCGCCGATCCGCCACCGGGAACATCACGCGATCACGAAAGAACGCATAAGGCTTGGGGCCTTTTTTAGATTGATTGCAAACGCCCGCTTCAATCATTTGTGCGGCGCTAAAGCCTTGCGCCTCTAAATAAGCGCGCAGCGCATCGCCATCGGCGGGCGCAAAGCCAATACGAAAATTCTCGATTTGCTCGCGCGTGATGCCACGATCATTCAAATAGCGCTGTGCATCGCGGTTTTTGCTGTCCATGAGTGTTTTTTGAAAAAAGCTGGCTGTTTTATCCAAAAGCTCATGAAGCGATTTTTGTTGTTTGGCAAAAACGATTTCCTGCGGTGTCTGCTGCGGCACTTTCATACCCGCCTCGGCGGCCAGCATCTCGACCGCGTCAATGAACGAGATATTATCGTTTTGAATCACAAAATTCAGCGCATCGCCATGCGCGCCGCACCCAAAGCAATGGTAAAACTGTTTTTCATCATTAATGGTAAAAGACGGTGTCTTTTCTTTGTGGAACGGACAACACGCCTTAAATTCACGCCCCGCACGATCTATTTTCAAACGCTTGCCGATAATCTCGGACAGCGTCAAACGATCGCGCAACTCGTTTAAAAAGCGTGGTGGTATAGCCATAGATGTAATCTACCTTAAAATGTTGCCACATCAAAATCCGCATTGGCTTGGTCCGCATTGGCTTGGTAAGGCATAACGTCTTATATGTCTTATTATATCCCTTAGGTCGCCTAGCTCGCCAGACGTTGCCGCACCAGCGCGCCGGCCTTTGCCATATCAAGCTGTCCAGCATAGCGGTTTTTTAATTCTGCCATTAATTTACCCATATCACGAATGTCACTGACATCCATTTCAGTCACAAGCCCATCAACAGCCACCTTCATTTCGACATCATCCATTTGTTTGGGCATAAAGCCGAGAATAATCTCGATTTCTTCTTCTTCACGGCGCGCCAAATCCTCGCGGCCTGCCTCGGCATATGTTTTGTGAGATTCTTGGCGCTGCTTAATCATGGATTGTAACATGGCCAAAATCTCAGGCTCTGTAATGCCTTCGGCGTTGCCTTTACTGCGCGCTTCAATGTCACGATCTTTCATCGCGGCGATCATCAAACGGATCGTTCCCATCGCGACTTTGTTTTTATCTTTGAGCGATTGTTTCAACGCATTTGTAATTTCTGTGCGTTTATCCATGTTTTGTCTTCCTTTTTTTGTGCGAACACTCTATTAAAATGGTTTCTAGCGTATCATAGCTGGAAAGAGAGAATTATGTCTGCATTATCTAATATAAAGAAGCCTGCAAATGCAACAGCCGTTATCGTCTTAGACGATCAAAGCGTCATTTGGGGCAAAGGAATGGGCGCCGCATCTACGCATGTTGGCGAAATTTGCTTTAATACATCCATGACAGGGTATCAAGAATCATTGACTGACCCCAGCTATGCCGGGCAAATCATCAATTTCACCTTCCCCCATATCGGCAATGTTGGCGCAAATGATGAAGATCTGGAAACCACAACACCCGCCGCGCGCGGCCTTATCACGCGCGAAGATATCACAAACCCTTCAAACTGGCGCGCGACAGGGCATTTTAACGACTGGCTTAAATCACATGATTTGCCTGGCATCTGCGGCGTTGACACACGCGCCCTCACCCGCCGCATTCGCGACAAAGGAGCGCCCAAGGGCGTGATCTGCCACAGCCCGAGCGGTGAATTTGACCTTGACGCGCTTTATAAACAAGTCAGCGAATGGCAAGGCTTAAACGGGCTTGATCTGGCTATCGATGTGTCCTGTACACAAAGCTATCAATGGTCACAAAAACGCTGGGTGCAAGGCACAGGCTTTGAAAACCAAGACAAAACCGACTTTCACGTTGTCGCTTTTGATTTTGGCGCCAAGCGCAATATTTTGCGCTGTTTGGCTTCGGCGGGATGTAAAGTGACAGTTGTGCCTGCCAACGCCACAGCTGAAGATGTGATGCGCCACAAGCCTGACGGCGTGTTTTTATCCAACGGCCCTGGTGATCCGGCAGCAACGGGTGAATATGCCGTTCCGGTGATTCAAGCGCTTTTGAAAGAAAACATCCCCGTGTTTGGAATTTGCCTCGGGCATCAAATTCTGGCGCTCGCTCTTGGCGCAAAAACCCGCAAAATGCATCTGGGTCATCGCGGCGCCAACCAGCCTGTCAAAGATTTAACAACGGGCAAAGTCGAAATCACCAGCCAAAATCATGGTTTTGAAGTGATGTCTGAAAGCTTCCCTGACACAATCGAAGAAACCCATGTCAGCTTGTTTGATGGCTCGAACGAAGGTTTGCGCTTAAAAGACAAACCTGTCTTTTCGGTACAATACCACCCCGAAGCCTCACCCGGGCCCCATGACAGCCATTATTTATTTGAGCGTTTTGTCGAAAATATGCGCAAAGCGGCCTAGCTTGTAAAAAGCGCCTATTTACAGAATATTCACCTCTTTTTGCTATTCTTTAAAAAAATAGAGTGTGTGAATGACAGAGTTTTTACAGCAACATCCCGACAGACTGGATTATGATTACTTAAATCCTGATGGCGCCTATGATTATCAAATCCAACCTGGTGACACGGCATGGAGTATCGGCGACCGTTTTCAAGCCATGACAGGAGCGGATAATGTTATAGATGCGCTTGATATCATCGTTTCACACAACAATATGCAAATCGACAGTAACGGACACGTTCTGATTATTGCAGGACAAGAGCTTGATATCCCCGTGATTGACGGCTTTGAGTTGACGCAATATCACGACCCTTTCGATAGCATTACAACATCAGAACTTTCGGATCATTTTAACAGCCTTGGCGTTTTAATGGCCGACTTCTCGCCCGAAGACATCGCGCAAATGAACGGTGTCGGGGTCGATGAATTGGTTGATAGCGCTTATGTCCCTATCATTGATGATTACGCCCACATCCAGCCGATGCAAGCGCCTTTAGCGAGCGATGACTTGCGCGCGCAGCTAGTTGTTTTAGAAGACGGAACAGGTCATCATGAAGATGCATATGAGGTCGCCGCATCGGTTTTCCATGCGATTGATCCTGCAAGTGATATGGGGAGTGTCCACGCCTTTAACACTTATGAGATTGGTAACGTGACGCAAGGGATGAATGAAATCATTATCCAATCCGGCGCAGATAACACACCCCTTGTTTTCAATGTCAGCTTATCAAACAATCCCGACGATATGGATTTAGAGGGGCTTGACCGTGACAGTTATTTTAGCAATGGCAATTCCCAATATTTACAAGAATATGCGGAGTGGGCTTATGATGAGGCCGGCGCCGTTTTCTTTGTTGCCGCGGGAAACAGTTTTGATGATGCCGGCTTTGTCAATGTTGCGTTCGATCTCGCATCCGGACAAAGCGGTGTTTTGATCGCCGCGACCGACCAACTTCCAAACGGCGATGTTTATATTACAGCATACTCCTCCCCCGGTGCAGATTTTGCTGGTCCGCCTCTGGTCAACAGAGACGGCGAAGATATGCATGGGACATCGTTTTCATCGCCGCATACAGCCGCCATCTATACCAAAATGGTGGAGTGGTATGGCGAGCGGCTTGAACATAACGAGATTATGGCCGCAGCTTCTATGTCTACCGATATAGATATTTACGAGCATCTACCCGGTGAAAGCGCGCTCCGCCGTGTCACATTCCACGTCAACGACGGCGGGCGGCCTTTTCATGACAGAGCCGGCGCCGGCGTCATAAACCCCGAACAATGGGCCGAAAACCTTGAGCGCATGGCAACATTAAAAAGCACAATGGAGCATGAACCGGAATATATCGAAGACACCATTCTACTTGACACAATGACCCCTGAAAGCCTTCAAATTGAAAACAGCCCTTACGCGTATGTTTATGAAATTCACATCCCGCAAGATATGACCTTGGATCGCTTAACATTGGCATTGCCGCAAGCTAATGGTGCGCGCGGTGATACGGGGATTATGAGTCCGAGCGGTTTTGTACAAGCTCTTCCTGTGAGTTCAGACGAAATACAGTCAACATCGGCCTTTATGCTTGAAGATGTTCAGGCCGGCGACATTTTACAGATTTACACAAACAGCCCCTTTACAGAAGGCGCGCAAATCAATTTAAGAGGCTATGAAGACGGCAACGCCGTTCAAATGCTGCGCGATTATTTACAAGAAGAGCAATTAATCGCGCAGCCCAATAGTGTCATTTACGATGGACGGACGATCATTGCCGATGAGCCCGCCCCAACACAACCGCAACAAGAACAGATACAGCCTTTGACGCCGCTTCCCACATTAGGGCAATGATCGCCACATAAAAGCCAAACCCGATAAAAAATTAAGATTTAATATTAATCACGCATGATCTTTGGTAAAATATAATATGAAATAACCAAAACATAGGTATTCAATGTCAGACCTAAACGCCCCCGCTATTCATAAACCATGGTCAATGTCATCCGGCTTTTTGATGGGGCCTGTTTATGACAATATTTTAATTTTTGGCGTTATGTTATTGTCGCTGCTTTCAGGCATCTTGGTGTTTATAAATCCGGAATTATTTTTGATCGTGTTTTTACTGGATGTTTGGCTTTTGGGATATCACCACGTTATCTCGACCTTTACAAAGCTGGCGGGAACGCCTGAAGACCGCGCTGAAAACAAGTTTTTGATATATCAGCTTCCGTTTTTGGTTCTGGGCGGCACAGCAGCGCTGTTCTTCGCTTTTGGCATCTGGGCGATTGTAACGGTTTACTTCTTTTGGCAATGGTATCATTACACCCGCCAAGGCTATGGCATTGCTGTCTTTTATCGTAAAAAATCAGGTATAAAAGCATCTGCTACGCCTCAGAATTTAGAGCATGCCGCGATATGGGCGATTCCGATATGGGGCATAATGCACCGCTGTTCTCAGCAATGGGATCAGTTTTTGTTCTTGCCGTTCTGGACACCCGCTATTCCGTTTGAAATCAGCGCGCTTGCCGGCGCCGTTGCGGTTTTGGTGGTGGCATTTTGGCTGATCACAAAATTCGTTGATTTTGCCCGCGGGCAACTGGCTTATGGTTCGTTCTTTTTCATGCTCAGCCACCAGATAATCTTCCTGACAGGCTATATTTTGATGCCGGATATTAATATCGGCTGGCTGGTTGCCAATATTTGGCATAACACCCAGTATATTTTATTCGTTTGGCTGTTTAACAAAAACCGTTTCGACCAAGATAATCCACGCGCTCCAAAGAAATCAAAAGCACGTATCATGCCGTGGATCAGCCAGCCGCATCCTTATCGCGTCATGGCCTATTTTGCGGTCTGCCTGCTTTTAACAAGCATTTTTTACGGCACACTTTCAAGCAGCATAAAGCTGATATCAGCCGGTGATGTTGCCATCATGACAGGGGCGATGGTGGTTATATATCAAACCATCAATTTCCATCATTACATTGTCGATAGTTTGATCTGGAAGGCGCGCAAAAAATCCAATCAGCAAGTGATGAAGATAAATAACGACTAAGGCGGCGCACGCGCTTCATAATAAAAATTCAGGAAAAGCCCGAAAAACAGCGATAAAAGCTTGTACAAAGGGGCTTTATAGCCTACAAAATCGTTCTCGGAACACCTTATTTTAATGCGCCGCCAAAAGCGCCAAAACAGGATACCGAGACATGCCAAAAAGAACAGATATCAAATCCATCGCCATCATCGGTGCCGGCCCTATTGTCATCGGCCAAGCGTGCGAGTTCGATTATTCGGGCGCACAAGCGTGTAAAGCCCTGCGCGAAGAGGGCTACCGCATTGTCTTGATTAACTCGAACCCCGCCACCATCATGACCGACCCCGATATGGCGGATGCAACCTATATCGAGCCAATCACCCCCGCGATTGTTGCCAAAATTTTAGCCAAAGAAAAACCTGATGCGCTTTTGCCGACCATGGGCGGGCAAACCGCGCTGAACACCGCACTGGCTTTGGCTGAAGACGGCACATTGGAAAAGCTCGGCATTGAGCTGATCGGCGCAAACCAAGACGCGATCGAAAAAGCCGAAGACCGCCTCAAATTCAAAGATTGCATGAGCGAGATTGGCCTTGAGAGCGCGCGCAGCAAACAAGTTGGAACATTTGATGAGGCGATGGAATGCCTTGATCTTGTTGGCCTTCCCGCCATTATCCGCCCCTCTTTCACCCTTGGCGGCACAGGCGGCGGCATTGCTTATAACAAAAAAGAATATAAAACGATTGTCCGCGAAGGGCTTGATGCTTCGCCTGTGAACACGATTTTGATCGAAGAATCACTTCTGGGCTGGAAAGAATACGAGATGGAAGTTGTGCGCGACAAAAACGACAACGCCATTATTATCTGTGCGATTGAAAACATTGACCCGATGGGCGTGCATACGGGCGATTCGATCACTGTTGCCCCTGCCCTGACCTTATCAGACAAAGAATATCAGATCATGCGCGATGCTTCGCTAGCGGTGCTGCGCAAAATTGGCGTGGAAACAGGCGGCTCGAACGTGCAGTTTGCTGTGAACCCAGAGAATGGGCGCTTGATTGTGATCGAGATGAACCCGCGCGTTAGTCGATCTTCGGCGCTGGCTTCAAAAGCCACAGGCTTTCCGATTGCCAAAATTGCCGCCAAGCTTGCTGTTGGTTTTACGCTTGATGAACTTGGCAATGACATGACAGGCGGCAAAACACCCGCAAGTTTTGAGCCGAGCATTGATTATGTCGTTACCAAAATTCCGCGTTTTGCGTTTGAAAAATTCAGCGGTGCAGACAATAATTTAACCACAGCGATGAAATCCGTCGGTGAAGCCATGGCGTTCGGTCGTAATTTTGCCGAATCGATGCAAAAAGCCCTGCGCTCGCTCGAAAAAGGCGTGAATGGCTTTGACCCTATCGCCATCCCCGGCGTGCTGGCGGGCGAAGCGCCTGAAGACGATCAAATTCGCGCCGCGCTTGCCAAAGCAACGCCGCAACGCTTGCTTTATATTGCGCAAGCCATGCGCGAAGGGTTTTCGCTGGAAGATATTTTCGCCATCACAAAATATGATCCGTGGTATCTGGAGCAAATCAAAACCATTATTGATGCCGAGAAAAGCATTGTTGAAAACGGCCTGCCCAAAGATGCGCAAAGCTGGTTTGCCATTAAAAAGCTCGGCTTTGCCGACGCACAAATCGCCGCGCTTGTCGGCAAAGATGAGATAGAAGTCCGCGCCGCACGCCACAGCCATAATGTCCGCCCTGTTTATAAACGCGTGGATAGCTGCGCAGGCGAAATCCCGTCCGAAACAGCCTATATGTATGGCTGTTATGAAGGGGACGGGTTTTATGAGCCTGAAAATGAGTGCGCGCCCACAAGCAACAAGAAAATCGTTATTTTGGGCGGCGGGCCGAACCGTATCGGGCAAGGAATCGAGTTTGATTATTGCTGTGTTCATGCGGCCTATGCGCTTAAAGAGGCGGGTTATGAAGCCATCATGGTCAATTGCAACCCTGAAACCGTTTCGACCGATTATGACACCTCGGACCGTTTGTATTTTGAGCCATTGACCGCCGAAGATGTCATGGAGCTTATCCATGCTGAAAGCCAAAATGGCGAACTGATGGGCGTGATCGTCCAGCTTGGCGGGCAAACGCCGCTGAATTTGGCGCAAAAGCTTCAAGATGCGGGCATCCCGATTTTAGGCACATCGCCTGATGCGATTGATTTGGCGGAAGACCGCGACCGGTTCCAAGATTTGCTAACAAAACTAAAACTGCGCCAGCCTTATAACGGTATCGCCTATTCCGAAGAGCAAGCCTTTGAAGCCGCCGAAGATATTGGTTTTCCGATTGTCATTCGCCCTTCTTATGTTTTGGGCGGGCAAGCGATGAAGGTTGTGCATACAAACGAAGAGCTTCGTGATTATATCAACACCGCTGTGCGCGTGTCGGGCAGTTCACCCGTGCTGCTTGACCGTTACTTGCGCGGCGCCATCGAGATTGATGTGGACGCGATTGCCGATGGCAAGGATGTTTATGTCTCAGGCATTATGGAGCATATCGAAGAAGCGGGCATTCACTCGGGCGATTCGGCCTGTGTTTTGCCACCGCACTCGCTGCCATATAAAACCGTGCGCGAAATTGAGCGTCAAACCGTCAAGCTTGCCAAGGCGCTTAAAGTCAAAGGGCTTATGAACGTACAGTTTGCGGTGAAGATGAACCGTGATACGTCCGAGCATGATATTTATATTATCGAAGTGAACCCGCGCGCCTCGCGCACAGTGCCATTTGTTGCCAAGGCCACAGGCGTGCCGGTTGCTAAAATTGCCGCGCGTATTATGGCGGGTGAAAAACTGGCCTCTTTCCGCGCCGAAGGGATTTTGGTGGGGATGAGCGGTGATCATACGGCTGTTAAAGCGCCTGTTTTCCCATGGAATCGCTTTAGCGGGGTTGACCCGATTTTAGGCCCTGAGATGAAATCAACAGGTGAAGTGATGGGGATTGATATTGATATGGCGCAAGCCTTTGCCAAATCACAATTGGCGGCAAGCACTGTGCTTCCCGCCAAAGGCAATGTGTTTTTATCGGTCAAGGACGCTGATAAAGAAGCGCTTATACCAATTGCCAAAGACCTTATGGAGATGGGCTTTACCCTGATCGCCACAGGCGGCACATGCACGCATTTGCAAAATGCAGGGCTCAATGTCACGCGAATCAAAAAAGTGATGGAAGGCCAACCCAACATTGTCGATGCGGTGATTAACGGCGAGATTGATTTTATCATCAACACCACACGCGGCGCGCAAAGCTATGCCGATGCGTTTTCAATCCGCCGTATGGCGCTCAGCTACAAAATCCCGTATTACACCTTATTGAGCGCGGCGCGCGCAGGGGTTCAGGCCATTCGCGCGATGCGGGCGCGGGATATGGATGTCCGCCCGATCCAGGATTATTTTAAAGATGAGGATGAACTCTATGAAAAAGCAGGATAATGAGCTGCATTAAGGTCACGGCTTGACCTTCTCGATATAATCATTATATTCGGATTCATAAAATTATTTCCCGTCGCTTGCGGCGGGTTATTTTTTTGATCAAAATTAAACTTAAAAAAGAAGATAGACATGGACACGATTCCAATGACAAAGCCGGGTTATGAAACCTTGGTTGCAGAATTAAAAAAATTAAAAACTGAATCACGCCCGAATGTGATTGAGGCGATCGCGGTTGCGCGCGAACATGGTGATTTGTCGGAAAATGCCGAATATCACGCCGCGCGCGAGCAACAAAGCTTTATCGAAGGTCGCATCAAAGAGCTTGAGGCCGTGACATCACGCGCCCAGATCATTAACCCTGCCGACTTTGCAGGGAGCGATGCGGTCAAGTTTGGTGCAAAAATCGTTATTGTTGACGAAGATACTGACGCGGAAGCCAAATATCAAATTGTGGGTCACCACGAGGCCAATGCTGACGAAGGCCGCTTGTCTATTCAAGCGCCTGTTTCGCGCGCTTTGATCGGAAAATCCGTTGGGGATAGCGTCGAAGTCAAGACACCGCAAGGCATCAGGACATATGAAATTCTCTCAGTCGATTACGGAAGCTAGGCGCTGTTTTTTCAAACACAGCGCTTGCATTGACCGTCGCAGCCATCTCTTTATCACCATATAAACTGAGCAAATTTGCATAGAGCGCGGGCAATGATTTTGTCCAGAACTGAAATTCGAGCGGCGTGCCTTCCAGCGCGCCCAAAGGCTCGGCAATGTTCCAGACATTTTCATCAAAGCTTGCGCTATAAAAATCTGAAGGGACAGATTCAGGAAAGCCCATCGCCATGCTGAGATCATAAATCTCGTCCCAGTCAGGATCTTTCATTAGTTTTTCGCATAATTCTTCCGAAGGAACGAGATCACAAACAGACCACAATGTGGCCAACAATTCTTTTTTGGTGGTCGGCAAGCGCCCACTTACCTTATAAAGCTCTGCCACAACGCGGTGAAGGGAGACTTGCATTTCCTCCTCGCCACTCAGATATTCGTAATATCGCTCTTCCATATCCGCAGGGCACGCAGCGCGCGCAAAAATTGGCCCCAAAATCAAATCATCCAGCGCCGAAAGTTCGCCCGCAATGTCTGCGTCATTTTGCAATAAATGGATGTTCTCGTGCGAAATTGTGTCCGCTATGTCTGTCGTCAAAAACGGATTAAAATAAATAATCCGCTCTTTTTGTCCTGTCACCATAAAACCGCGACTATCAAAAATAACACCGAAGAACTCCCGTAAACGCTCTTTTATAATTTCGGCCGATAAAATTGATTTCATCATCCATGCCGGCATGTCTCCTTTGAGCTCTTCCGGCATTTCAGACATATATAAATCCAGAAATTCTTTCACTTCGGCGCGCCCCAAACGGGCAAAGAAATGGCGCATTTCAACTGGCTTTTCGGCAACATTTTTAGGCTGAAGCGGCTTTGGTGGACAATCGCCAAAATCCTGCTTTAAAATTTGGGTGCTTGTTGTGGCGGCGACATTAAATCGAATTCGTATCTGGCGCGCATGCGCCACGGCATCTTTAAATTTGTCTTTTAGTCCGCGCATACGCTTTTAAGCCTCAATTGGTACGCCCGGCGCCTCTTTGGCAGAGCGGATCGCAAGGGAAGATTTTACCGACGTCACGTTCGGTGCCGCCGTTAATTCATGTGTTAAAAAGTTTTGGTAATCATCCCAATCATGGGCAACAATTTTTAATAGAAAATCTGTTTCACCGGCAAGCATATGACATTCACGCACTTTGTCCCAATCGTGAATGAGCTTTTCAAATTTGTTCAAATCCGTTTCGGCTTGGCTGACCAGTTTTACATGGGCAAACACTGTCACTCCGAAGCCCAAAACAGCCGGGTCAACTTTGGCGTGATAGCTCTTGATAAAGCCGCTTTCCTCCAGCGCGCGCACACGGCGCAAACAGGGCGGCGCCGAAATGCCGGCTTCGCGCGCCAGTTCAACATTGGTAATGCGGCCATTTTCTTGTAGTTTACTCAGGATTTTGCGATCAATACGATCGAGCTTTACACGTTTCATCGGATGTTATTCCTGTTGTTTTCATATAATTTTATTATGATCTTGTATAAGTGATTGGTATAATCTTGCGCGGCGCAAAGTGCAAGAATTTTCCTGCTTGCACCGCAAAATTAGCATTTTCAGATATAAACGAACGCGGTTACAATGCGCTATGAGTGAATTTAAAAATTGCTGGATCATTACCGAAGGCATGGCAGGCACGGAGAATCAGTGCCTTGGCGTGAGTGATGCGCTCGGCATCACGCCGCACATAAAGCGTATATCTTTGCGCGCGCCTTGGTGCTGGCTTTCGCCCTATTTCGGTCTTGAGTGCGCCATTACATTTAAGGGTGATGCGTTAGAGCCGCCCTGGCCTGATCTATTAATCACCTCCGGTCGCAAATCGATCGCCGCGGCGCGCTATATTCACAAACAAACCAAAGGGCGCGTGTTCATTTGCCATTTGCAAGATCCGCGCATTAAAAGCGCTGTGTTTGATTTGATTGCCGTACCGTTTCACGATAAATTACGCGGCGAGAACGTCATTGTCACAGACGGCGCGCCGAACCGTATTACCAGCGCAAAACTTGACCAAGCCAGCCAAGACGCACCGCCACTTTTAAACGCGCTACCCCAGCCGCGCATCGCTGTCCTCATTGGCGGCAACAGCAAAACACATCTTATGAGCGCGCAGCACACGAGCGACATCATCAAAACACTGCGCCGCTATGCTGATGAAGGGCGCGGCATTATGGTCACGGCCTCGCGCCGCACTGGCGAGGCCAATATGAAAGCACTTCAAGAAGGGCTAAAGCACGACAACATCTATTTTTGGGACGGCAGCGGTGACAACCCCTATTTCACATTTTTGGCGCTCGCCAAGAGCATCATCGTGACAGAAGATAGTGTCTCGATGATATCAGACGCGCTCAGCACAGGGAAACCGACTTATCTTGCGGCTCTTGAAGGCGACAGCCCTAAATTCAAGCGCTTTTACGATAATTTAACCCGCCACAATAAAGTGAAATATCTCACTGCCGACACAACTCTCCCTTCTTATTCGTATGCCCCCTTACAAGATGCACAGAAAATTGCGAAAGCAATCAAGGATAGATTTGAATATTTTTGACGGTCATCACATGTTCGTGTATTATATAAATATAAAAGTTACATAAAGGCTATAAAAAGGCATCCGTTACAAACAGTATTTGAGCACATTAGAAACTTCGGAGAAGTACCAAATAGTGGCGTCGCCATTACAAGCCATGAACGTTTTTTAAAGCGTTTAATACAGAAAAGGAAATACACATAATGCACCCATTAGCCCACACACTTTCACATGGCTTTGCTCTTGAAAATGGCGGCGACCAAGGCACGATTATCAAAACACATGATGCTTACGTTTTTTGCGGCTTTCGCCAAGATGATGGCGGCATCCAGTTTAAAACAATGATGCAATATGAAGGTAACACGCACGAAATGCTTGAATCACAAGGACTGATGAAAACGTCAGAGCCTGTCTTTATGACAGAAGATGAAATGCAAAAAACAGGCGTTGCAGCCATTGTCTTTCCAACAACCAATGATGCTTTTAATTTCAGCCAGCTTTCAAACGAAATCACAAAACACTGCACATTATACAGTGCGAAAAAAGATATTGAGCTTAATGGCGATGCACCGCTCCCCGATTATGCGCGGGATGGCTTCACAGCTGTTGGCGGCGCACGCTTTGAAAATAATACGCGATACGGCCTTGCCAGCCATGAAACTGTTACAGATGCTGTTGCAGATATGCCTATGAGTTTTTCAAGCTCCTTTGCAAGAGCGGTTCAAGACATGTTTGGCATGGATGTAGCACCATCCAATGTTCAGCCAGAGCAACGCGCCGCTCCCTAAAACCAAACACGACACAAAGCACTTCAATTATCCCATAAATTCCCATTTATGGGATTTTTGCATTGCTTAGCCTCGCTTAAGCCATTATATCAAAAAGAGCTCCCTCGCATTAAAATGATATGAACTGACCAAGCTGAAAGTTATTATGAGTAAGACACATCACACAAAAGTTTTGATTATCGGCTCCGGCCCTGCCGGATACACGGCCGCCATTTATGCCGCGCGCGCAGGCTTAGAGCCTATTTTGGTACAAGGACTAAGCCCGGGCGGTCAATTAACGATCACAACCGATGTTGAAAACTACCCCGGCTTTGCCGATGTTATTCAAGGCCCATGGCTTATGGAACAAATGCAGGCGCAAGCCGCCCATGTCGGCACAACAATGATCCATGATATCATCACCGATGTTGATATAACCAAGCGTCCTTTTACCGCCCAATCTGATTCAGGTGATGTTTTCACCGCCGACACCATTATCATTTGCACAGGCGCAACCGCGCGCTGGCTTGGCTTGCCGAGTGAAGAGGCCTATCAAAACAAAGGCGTTTCGGCGTGCGCCACGTGTGACGGGTTCTTTTATCGCGGCAAAGAAGTGGCCGTGGTCGGCGGCGGCAACACAGCCGTTGAGGAAGCTTTGTTTTTGACCAATTTTTGCTCCAAAGTCACGCTCATTCATCGCCGCGATGAATTGCGGGCTGAAAAATTGATGCAGGAGCGTTTGTTCAATCATGAAAAAGTAGAAGTGATCTGGGATACGGTCGTTGAGGAAGTTGTCGGCGACGGCGATGCCATGACAGGCTTGCGCTTGAAAAATATCAAAACAAACGAAGAAAGCGTTTTAAACGCCGAAGGTTTTTTTGTCGCTATTGGTCACGACCCTGCGACAACTTTGTTTAAAGACAAGCTGGAGATGGATGAGAACGGTTATTTAATTACCGCGCCCGATTCCACCGCCACCTCTATTCCCGGTGTTTATGCCGCAGGCGATGTCAAAGACCATATCTATCGCCAAGCCGTGACAGCGGCAGGCATGGGCTGTATGGCTGCACTTGAGGCCGATAAGTTCATCGCCACGATGGAAGCCAATGATTCCCACGCACAAGCCGCGGAATAAAGATGGATTGGGATAAGCTTCGCATTTTTCACGCTGTGGCAGAGGCTGGAAGTTTCACCCATGCGGGCGAGACATTGAATTTGAGCCAGTCTGCTGTGTCGCGTCAGGTCAGCTCGCTTGAAGAATCAGTTGGTGTCAGCCTGTTTCACCGCCATGCGCGCGGTTTGATTTTGACAGAGCAAGGCGAGTTGCTTGAAAAGGCCGCCAAAGAGATTTTCGGTAAGCTTGCGATGATCGAGGGGCAATTATCGGATTCCAAACAACTGCCTGAAGGCAAGCTTCGCATTACAACCACCGAATTTATCGGCTCAACATGGCTTGCCCCGCGCCTTAAAGAACTGCAAGAACGCCATCCTCACATCCAGCTCACGCTTCTTTTAGATGATAGTATCTTGAATTTAAGCATGCGCGAAGCCGATGCCGCCATTCGCCTTTACAAGCCCGAACAGCAAGATTTAATCCAGCGCCAATTAACAACCATCCATTCACATATTTACGCGTCCAAACAATATTTGGAAAAATATGGCACACCGCAATCAGCGCGCGATTTAAAAGATCATATCTTAATCGGCTATCCCGAAAGCGCCCCTGCCCCGTTCGCAGATTTGAACTGGCTGTTTCGTCTAGCTGGAGTTGATCCGAATCATGGCGATAACATGATCATGATGAACTCGCTTTATGCCATTTATCAAGCCATCACCCATCACGCCGGCCTTGCTATGCTGCCTGATTATCTGGCAAAACAAAATGATGATCTGATGATTGTGTTGCCAGACGAACAACCAAAACCGGTTGATGTCTATTTCGTATACCCCGAGGAACGCCACCACTCACAACGGATAGCGATCTTTCGTGACTTTCTTTTAGAGCATGTCGCCAAGACAAAATTCTAGTATTAAGGACACCATCCCAAGCCATGCGTTTAGCGCATACCCGACATGATTAGAAAACTCTAGCCATGACGAGTCACATAGCGTTATAAAGTGCCATCAACGTTTCGGCGTTGACAGGATCTTCCCAGGTCCTACGTCTCCCAGACGTGAAACCTCCCTGTTCAACTCGCCGGGTCATTGTGACCCGGTTTTTTTTTGCCTTTTTTCTGGATTGTAATATTATTGCGTGACTTTCAAAAAGAATGCGTTAGAACGCGCAGATAAGTTTGACATATTATAGACTTCACTGATAAAAAAACATCATAGCGCCCGAAGAAGGATTGGTTATAAAAGCTCGATCACAAAAGCTATCCCCATTCTATCGCAGCGCACAATAGAACGAGAGTGACAATCGATGTAAACTTGATATCCTTTGTTCAATTATAAATATAAAAAAAGCATAACAGGGAAAATATGGCTTCCGACGCTTCTAAAAAGCCAAGCGTATTCATCTTATACATACCCGGTGGCGGTATGATGGGGATTATACCCGCGATGGTTCTCACCAAAATAGAGAGCCTGACGGAAACGCCGACGCGCGAGCTGTTTCAGGTGATGGAAGGTGTCTCCACAGGCAGCATCATTGTTGCCGGCCTCTCTCAGCCCGATATGAGCGCGAAAAAAGGCATGCAATTATTTGTTGAGCAAGGGCCGCGCTTTTTTCCTGATTTACCAGGACGTTTGCGCAAAATGTCCCTCCGCAATGGCCTGAATTTGGGCAAATATTTCTTTAATCTTGATTCTTCAAAAACCGACTTTTTAAAAATCCGCGAAATACATCAAATTTGCGATCGTTACAAATCGCGCGACATCACACCCGAAATTGCCACCATGATCGAAGATTTGCGCGAAATCGCAACGGACACATGGCTAAAGAGCGGCGCACAGAAAAAAATTCTCGCCATGTGCGAGACCATCGCAACCAAAGACCCGGAAAACAGACGTTATTGCGATGCCATTGCCGAAATCGCGGCCATGCGCACTTATAACAACGCGCTATCGGCTGTTTTCAAGCGTAGCGCAGCCGGTTTTTTGGATACGATCAAAGATTATTTCGCCGCCAAAGACGAATATCTTTTTGACCCTGATTTACCCAAAGAATATTATCAGGAAACATTTGGCGAAACCCGCATTAGCGATTCGCCGAACTCTTTATATATTTCTTCTTACGATGTTGTCCGCAACCGCGCCGTCACATACTCAAAATTCTTTCAAGATCCGCTGCATAACAACCCTGAAAAAGGCGTGATTGTGCAAAACGACCTCACCAAATGGGATGCGGTCATGTCCAGCACAGCCAACCCGTTCGCTTATCCGCCGCACTTAACCGAGAGTAATTTGCTCACAACAGACAAGGCGATTGTTCATAAGCCGCGCTCTGTCAAAGATGTTTTAGGGCATGTTTCAAAAGACACGCGCGTTGTGTTATTTATCGCCGGCACATCAAAAAACCTCAGCGAAGATCTTATTGATTTTATTGCCCGCGATTTATCAGGCGAAAATGAAATGAGCGAAACGGAACAAAACCGTAAAAAACTGAAAGCCTTGAGCGATTATTACACTGAGTTCGGCGTTTTTGGAAACATGGTGCTCGGGCGCGAGATTTCAGAGCTTGAGGGTTATACATCAAGCGCCGCGGTTGATGAGTTTGAAGATTTGCTCGGCAAAGAAAATGTTATTCAAATCACGCCGCGCACTGCCCCTTACACGCCCAAAGAAGAAGAAGAATTTCCTTCCGGTGATCCGCTTGATGCCAGCCGTGATAACATTAAAAAAATTATTCGCCGTGGGCGCAAGCTGATCGAGGATGAAGACGATCAAATCCGCAAAGTCTCGCAAATGCTGGTTGATAATTTGCATGTCATGAACAAGATCGACAATGAGAAATATACCCGCCTCTGTCGCAAAATCGGCCTTAAGATGCCCGATACGGAATTAGAGCGCGACACACGCCAAATCGAAGAGAATATTCCTTCCAACGATCAAAGCACGGGTTTAAGGCGCATATGGCGCGCTGTAAGCCGTAGCATTTTTCCCGCTAGCAAAACACCAAATAGCCATCGCAACACTATGGACACGCCTCCAGGGCCGTCTGATGGCCCTCAATAATATAAACCCTACCAGCAATAGGACCAATCATAAAAAAAGCGGCCGTTGAAAGCCGCTTTTTTGTAACCTTATTGTCGCACCTATGGATTAAGCCGCTTTGCGCGCCTCTAGTTTGGTGCAGGCTTGTTGAATGCGCTTGCACGCCGCCTCCAGCGCCTCTGTTGATGTGGCGTATGAAATACGGAAGTAAGGCGACAAACCAAACGCTGCGCCATGCACGCACGCCACACCTTCGGCTTCCAGCAAATAAGTGACAAAATCTTCATCCGTTTTAATCATTTTGCCTTCAGGCGTTGTTTTGCCGATACAGCCCGCACACGAAGGGTAAACATAAAACGCGCCCACAGGCATCGGGCATGTGATACCGTCTGCATCATTGAGCATTCTTACAACCAGATCACGCCGCTCTTTAAACACATCGTTGCGCCCTTGCAAAAATGTTTGATCGCCGTTTAACGCTTCAACCGCCGCGGCTTGTGAAATCGAGCAAGGGTTTGATGTGCTTTGACTCTGGATTTTAGACATCGCCTTAATCAATGTCGCAGGCCCGCCCGCATACCCAATGCGCCAGCCTGTCATGGAATAGGATTTTGAAACGCCGTTCACGGTTAAGGTGCGATCAAATAATTTCGGCTCGACCTGCGCTGGCGTGACAAATTTAAAATCATCATAAACCAGATGCTCATACATATCATCGCTCATTACCCACACATGCGGGTGCTTCATCAATACATCCGTAAGCGCCTTCATTTCATCATGCGTGTAGCCCGCCCCTGTCGGGTTGCTGGGCGAATTTAAAATCAGCCATTTGGTTTTGGGCGTAATCGCTTTTTCAAGATCAGCGGGCTGGAGCTTAAAATCATTTTCAAGCGTGCATTCCACAATCACAGGGCTGCCTTCCGCCAGCAAGACCATATCAGGGTAAGACACCCAATATGGCGCAGGGATAATCACTTCATCACCAACATTAACAGAGGCCATTAAGGCATTGTAAAGAACTTGCTTTCCGCCTGTCCCTACAGTGATTTGTGAGACATCATAGTTCAAATCATTATCGCGCTTGAACTTGCCACAAATCGCCTTCTTCAAAGCGGGCGTGCCATCAACGGCGGTGTATTTTGTCTGCCCCTCATCCATGGCTTTTTTCGCCGCCGCTTTGATATGGTCTGGCGTGTCAAAATCAGGCTCGCCGGCGCCAAGGCCGATAATATCGCGCCCCGCCGCTTTCAGCTCAGCAGATTTGGCGCTTACGGCTAATGTAGGGGATGGTTTAATACGACCGAGACGGTCAGCGACAATAGACATGGTTTTCTCCTTTATCGTCTTTGAAACTATTTAATTTAAAACGCGTCTTTTGCGACAAACGCTTTGATCTGGTTAAGATCGTACGCAAAATCTTGCGATAAATCTATATCATATCGCACGAACCACGCTTTAAGCGGCAAAAGCAGCGGATCATCCAGCGCGGACGCGATATAGGCCTGAAGGCGCGGAATATGCGCCAGATAATGCATTTTGCCGCTTTCATACGCCAGCTTCACAAATTGCCCCATCACGCGGCAGTGAAACTGTGTCCCCAAAATCCGATACCACGCCAAAAACAGGGCTTTTTCCTCTGCGCTCATGACGGCGCAATAAAGATCAATCATCTCCCGCTGTATCTGCTGAGGCACACTCACCCGCGCATCTTCCAGCAAATTCACCAAATCGTATGCCAGTGGCCCCATCATCGCGCCCTGAAAATCAAGCAAGCCTGTTTTTTGGCGCGCGTCCGCACCACCCTCGATAAACATCAAATTTTCAAAATGAAAATCAATATGAAGCAAACCTTGCGGGCATGGCGCAAGCCCGCGCTCGATTTCGCCCCAAGCGCTGATAAATTCTGCAACAGCACTTTCATCAAACGATTGATGCATAAACGCAGGCAAAAACCACTCCACAACGCGGCGCATGCCTTTATGAACGTGGCTGTCATAATAATAAGGCACAGACGGCAACGCCTCCCCCGCCATATCATCGTGCAGATGAATGAGGGTTTGCGTTGCCATGCGGTAAGCGGTTGTTTCGTCCAAAAGCTCTTGCGCCACCGCCTTTTTAAACGAAACATCGCCCATATCAGACAAAAGCAAGTAGCCCTTTTGCACATCCTGCGCCAAAAGCGCGGGTGTATGAAATCCTTTGGAGGCAAGCGCGTTGCCGATCATGATAAAGTCACCAAGGCGATGCCCCCATGTGGCGTGCGGATGACCATCGGGCAAGGCCTCCATCAATATCGCGCTGTCATTATCGCGCGTCAGGCGAAAATAGCGCCGCGCCGAACCATCCTGCCCGACAGAGTCGCACTGCGCTCCGCCCCAGCCATGCGCGGCTAAAAAAGCGGCTCTGTTTTGCTCTAAAAATTGAAAGTAGTCGTTGATGCTGTCCAAATCACTCATGACTTTAAATAGCATTAGATCAAGGCGCTATAAAGCGAAACCTTGTCTATTTTTTCTCTTTAGGGGGCGTTTTGCGGGCAATTTTGTTGAGCGCATCTTGGTGGCTTTTGGAAGCTTGCGGCCTTTTGGTGGGGGATGTATAAGCATCCATGCCGAACATGGTCGCGCCATTTCCCTGCAAAGCTTGCAATATTTCTTTGCCAAAGCTTTCGGGCGGCATATCAAGCGATTGCGGTGTTTCAGGCGTTTCTGGCTCTTCAAGGCCTTGCTTATAAATTACGCGGTTTACAGCGTGGGCGACAATGCCTTTGAGATGCGGTTGCGCTAGTGCCAAGAGCAATTTGGGGTCTTCGGCGGCCCATGCAATAATGCGCTGACGGGCTTTTGTTGGGTTGCCTTTATTTTGTTTCAAAGCATCTTCGATGCGGCTTTGTGCATATTCTCGGCTCATCACTAAAAATCCTGATTATTCTTGTCTATTCCCAGCTTACCACAATTGAGACAAAAAAGGGATATCCCCATTGTATTTTTGCTAGATTACGCTTTATCCAGCCCATAAAAAATATTGGAGAGCGCAATGAACTGTCCTGCATGGACAGGCTCAACGCCATATGTTTCACACAAATGATGCAGGCGCTTTACATTGGCGGTAATTTTCTCAATCGTATAATCCATCGCCTCGCGCGCTTTGTCATCGCCTTTGGAGGTCAGTTCGACAAACGCCGCGATCACGCCGCCAGGGTTGGCGATAAAATCGGGGACAATGTTGATTTTTTTCTCAAACAAAAGCGTGTAGGCTTCTTTGGTCACAGGCTGGTTCGCCCCTTCTGAAATATAGCGCGCTTTGATGTCATACGAATTTGTTTCAGTGATGACATTTTGGATCGCGCAAGGAAACAGCACATCAACATCGGCAAACAAAACGCTTTGCGGGCTTTCATCAATCTTGCGCCCTTCGGCTTCAATCAACGCCATCGCGCGCGCCGTTTCATGAAACGAGAGCGCGGCGATCAATTCATCGGACGCGCCATTTGGGAACGCCCAGCTTCCGCCAAATTTTAAGTCTGCCAAGGCTTTTAAAACACCGCCATAACCCGCAAAATAACGTATCACCGCCCCGCCCATTGCGCCCGCGCCTTGCACGGCGAAACTTATGCCTTTGGCCGTTTCGCCCTTTTCCTCAATCATGGCCTTGGCGGCTGTGGCAACGCCGAGCCCTGCAATGCCGTTACGATCATAATCCGTACCGCCCATCGCGGCGGTCTTGCCTGTAAAACTGCGGGTTGAACCGAGCGCATCACACGCCCACACCGCATGGATAGGGTTTGCGCCAATATCAAAACCAAAACCACCAAACGAGCCGCCATTTTCAAACAAAAACGGCTGGCAAAGCTTTACAAATTTACGATATTTCATTTCAAAATCAGGCGCATTCGGATCAGCCCTTAGGCCGGATTTAGAGCCGCCAAGCGGCAAGCCAGCGGCGGCATTTTTCAGCGCCATCGTTTTGGCGAGCATTTTGACTTCATCCAGCGTCAATGTCGGGCTTAACCGCGTGCCGCCTTTGCCGCAACCATGCAAAGGCCCACCATGACTAATTTTGGTGTTCCAGACAACCGCGTAGCCTTCAACCTGATGCTCAGGGTCGCGCACTGTCACTTCACATTCCGCGCTCATCGCTTCAAAGCGCTCTTTCATCTCTTTTAATTGATGAAAGAAATCCTCGCGGCTTATGTCATTATTTTTATCAATCATACTCATGCCCGCATCATGCCACAAAAGCTGCTCGTTTGAAAAGATAGTCGGTGTGCAAGTGCGAGATAACGCTGAAACATCACGCCTGCCCCAAACAAAGCCACGACCGCGGCTTCGGCGCCCATGCGCCGTAAGCCTGCGTGGCGTCTGAACGCAGACATCATTTGATGTCGTCTAATTTAAAGCCTGCGGCTTCGGCGCCCATGCGCCATGAGCCTGCGTGGCGTTTGAACGCAGACATCCCTTGATGTCGCCTACAGACTACAAAGCTCTTTCATCAAGCTTTGAACACCTTTCACGCGCTGCGGCGCTGTGTGCCATTGGCGGATGGCGAGGAGTTTTTGGTCGGGGCGTAGCTTCACAGCCGCGCCTTTGGCTTGCATCCATTTCATCAAGCCTTCGACATTGGGCGGGTTGTTGTTGTGGAAGGTCATCACCGCGCCTTTTGGCCCCGCGTCAATTTGGGAAACGCCTGCTTTGCGGCAAAGCTGTTTAATGGTGACGATATCGAGCAAATTTTCAAACTCTTCGGGCAAATCGCCAAAGCGGTCGATCATTTCAGCGGCAAAAGCTTCGATATCTTCCGGCCCTTCCAGATCAGACAGGCGGCGATACAGGCTCATACGAATGCCGAGATCTTCGACATAATAATCAGGGATGAGAACGGACGTGCCGATATTAATCTGTGGTGACCAGCTTTCGGCTTGCTGAACATCGCCGCTCTCAATATCAAAGCCTTGGCGCGCCATCGCAACCGCTTCTTCCAGCATCTGCTGATACAATTCAACCCCAACCTCTTTTACGTGCCCGGATTGCGCTTCGCCGAGCAAATTCCCCGCCCCGCGAATGTCCATATCATGGCTAGCAAGCTGAAATCCAGACCCTAATGAATCAAGCATTTCAATGACTTCAAGGCGTTTCTTTCCGTGATCTGTCAGCTTTTTATCAGGCGCATAACTCAAATAAGCATAAGCGCGCTGTTTGGAGCGGCCAATGCGCCCACGAATTTGGTATAGCTGTGACAGGCCAAACATATCAGCGCGATGAACAATCATGGTGTTGGCGGTCGGGATATCAAGCCCGCTTTCGATGATGTTGGTGGCGAGCAAAATATCATATTGCCCATCATAAAACGCCGTCATGCGATCTTCCAGCTCTTCGGGCGTCATCTGCCCGTGCGCCATCACTGTCTTGAGTTCAGGCACAAGCTCTTTCAGCTCCTCGGCGACCTCTTCCAAATCCTTAATACGCGGGCAGACATAAAAACTTTGCCCACCGCGATAATGCTCGCGCAAGAGCGCCTCGCGCACAACAACAGGGTCAAACGGCAACACAAAGGTGCGGATCGCCAAACGATCAACAGGCGGCGTTGTCATCAAGCTTAAATCCCGCACACCTGTCAGCGCCATTTGAAGCGTACGCGGAATGGGCGTTGCTGTCAGGGTTAAAACATGAACGCTGTTTTTGATTTCTTTAAGGCGCTCTTTTTGCTTCACGCCGAAACGCTGCTCTTCATCAACAATCAACAAGCCCAAATGCGCAAATTTTACTGTTTTGCCAAACAGCGCGTGTGTACCAATCACAATATTAACTGTCCCGTCCGCCACGCCCTCTTTGGCGCGTTTGAGATCGCTTGCGTTTACAAGGCGCGAGAGTTGCTCAATCCGCATGCCTGAGCCTTTAAAACGGGCGAGGAAGTTATTGTAATGCTGGCGCGCCAGCAAGGTTGTCGGCACAGCCACAGCCACCTGCACCCCGCCGAGCGCCGCCACATAAGCCGCGCGCAAAGCCACTTCGGTTTTGCCAAACCCGACATCGCCGCAGACAAGCCGATCCATCGGATGGTCTTGGCCTAAATCTTCAAGCACTGAATCAATCGCGCTTTGCTGGTCTTCGGTTTCTTGATAGGGAAAGCCGGAGACGAATTTTTCATACATTGCCGGCTCTAGGGTCAGCGTTTCGGCTTTTTGAAGCTCGCGCGCAGCGGCGATTTGAAGCAATTGCCCCGCCATCACCATCAAATCTTTTTTAACCTTGGCCTTGCGCGCCTGCCAGCCCGCTCCGCCAAGCTTATCAAGCTGGGTCGCGCCCTCATCCGTGCCAAAGCGGGTCAGAACTTCGATATTTTCAACCGGTACGAATAGTCTGTCACCGCCATGATAAACAATTTTAAGGCAATCATGCACAGCGCCTGCCGCATTCAACGTCTCAAGCGATTCAAAGCGCCCGATCCCGTGATCCATATGGACAACCAGATCACCGGGGGCGAGCGAGGATATTTCTGTCAGGAAATTTTCAGCCTTGCGCTTTTTTTGTGCCTTGCGCGCAAGGCGGTCGCCCAAAATATCCTGCTCGGTCAACACCGCCATGTCGGGCGCTGCAAAACCATTTTCCAGCGGCAAAATAATAAAGCCTGCTTGGGAAGGGCGCAGCTTTTTCACCTCATCCCAATTTTCGCACAGCACAAGCGAAGCCATGCCTGCGCTTTCAAACAAGCTGCGCAGACGCTCGCGCGCGCCCTTGCTATAGGCGGCGATCAAAACCTTGCGCCCTTCTTGTTTTTTCAGGCCTGCAATATAATCGCGCACCGCGACAAACACGTCGCTATTGGGCAACGCGCGAATATCGGCAAAATCGCGCGATTTGCGGGCAATGCTGTTATCATCTTCGCTATGGGGCGCGGCGAAGGGTGAAAGCATTTCGATATGCGCGGCAATGGCGCGCCACTCCTCCATCGGGATATACAATGAATTATAAGGGATCGGGTGATAGATCGTGCCTGAAAAAGTCTCGCGCTTTTTCTTATGCTTCGTCTCAAAAGATTTCTCTAAGATCTTGCGCGAACTGTAAAAATCTTCGATTTGATCCAGGCGCGAACGATAGGATTGATCCCCGTGATAATCCATCGTCAAGACCGCGTTCGGCATATAATCAAAAACTGTATCCATGCTTTCATGAAATAAAGGCAACCAGTGATCCATCCCGTTATAGCGCCGCCCTGTGCTGACAGCTTCATAAAGCGGATCATCATCGCGCACAACGCCAAACAGCGCGCGATATTGCGAACGAAAGCGCGCAATTGAATCATCATCAAAGAAAAATTCCGTGGCGGGATAAAGCTGGAACGAGTCTATTTTTTGTTCGCTGCGCTGCGTTACGGGGTCAAACTGGCGGATGGTGTCGATTTCATCGCCGAACAAATCAATCCGAAGCGGTGTCTCTTGGCCTGAGGGAAACAAATCAATGATTCCGCCGCGAATAGCGTACTCCCCCGCTTCGCGCACTGTTTCGGTGCGCATATAGCCGTTTTTTTGCATGAAAGCCTGCAAGTGTTCGGGCGCCATGCGCTCGCTGGTGACGCAATTCAAAATTGAATCTTGCAAGGATTGTCGCGGCATAACGCGCTGTGTTACGGCGTTCACAGTGGTAAGCAAAATACGCGGTTTGCGCTGTTTTTCTTGCTCCCAGATTAAAAGCTGCGCCAAAGCCGCAACGCGCCGCGCCACAATATCGCCATGCGGCGAGATGCGGTCATAAGGCAAACAATCCCATGCCGGCAGAACGCACAACTCAACATCAGGCGCAAAAAACGCGAACAAATCCTGCAATGTTGAAAGCCTCGTATCATCCAGCGCAATATGCGCCAAAATGCGATCATCGCGCATCAGATCGCGCGCACGATCAGCCAAAGTGAGGACATCTTGGCCTTCAGGCATGCCGTAGATTGTTTGATAGCGGATAACATCCCCGTCACGATTTTCATCACGCGTGGCGTTTTCAAGAGAAGATGGTGGTGTCATACTTTTTTGCGCGGCATCCATAAGGCGGATTTTTACGCGCCTTGGCCGCGAAAACCAAGAAAAAAGATGCTTTTATCAGCTTTGTTTGGGTGAAAAGTGAAAAATCTGTGCGCCATCTCCATTTTTGGGCTTTTTTAAAGATTGCGATACGCGCCCTCGCGCGCCGCGGCGTTCATCGAGCACAATGTAATCAGCTGTTTCATCTTTGGTGTCTTCGGTGTCTTCGGTGTCTTCGGTGTCTTCTTGCGGCGCGGCTGATTTTGCGAAAAGACCGCCTTTATTTTGTGCCGTCATTGATGCGGCCTGATGCATTGCCCAGATCACGCTGAGGTTTGCACTTTTAGGCCCTTCAGCCTGTACCACATCCACCAGCGGCGCAAGGCTCTCGCCCTCTCGGCACATGATAACCGGCGTTTCAAAAACGCCGATACAAGTCATCAGTAAACAAATACGATCAACATCTTCCGCAAGCGCGCCAAGTTTCACAAGGCTCGTCTCATCGTTTGTGCGCGAGGCCTGTAGCATGGCCGTACGGATATTGACTTCGGTATGAAAGGCACTTTTTAAGGCTTTGTATGATTTTTGGAATTTCATACCTTGAAATTGGCTCAGCCTTAAAAGGCGCTCCATTGAATAGCCGCAATCTTCAACAATCTCGCGATTGCGCTCAAACCAGTCATTGGCGCATTTGTGCCCACGCTCAGAATCATAGAGCGCGTCCAGATCATCAAATATGATATTTAAGACATTGTAACGGTTTGATTTTATGGCGTTTAGATATGTTCTTAATTTCTCGCCATCATACGCGTCTTGCGTTGGCCTTATGAGCACAGCGCAATCATGGGTCACATTTAATTTTGCGCCCGCGCTGACATTAAAAGTCATGTAAAGTCTTTTATTAGCCATAATTATTCCCTTGTTCAGGAATATTGGTAGCGCTTAGACGAGGCTTATGTCAATTTCTTTTGAATTTATGCGCCTTGAGGCGATCCATCACATGATTGCTATAATTAGACGGCACATCTTCTTTGCCTGTGATCCAGTTATACAGATCAGGGTCGTTATGTTCTAATATACTGTCATACAAAGATAATTCAGGCTCTTCCATGGACATGATATGCGCATCAGCAAAGCTTCCCATCAGCAAATCCATCTCGCGCGTGCCGCGATGCCACGAGCGAAAAATTAGGCGTTTGCGCTTGTTGGGTATTTCTTCTATTTTGTTTTTTGTGTTTTGATTATCATCCATGAGAAAGAAAATAGACTGATGCGACCATTTTTCAAAGAGAACTTTGTTCTTATCCTCGGAATTTCATTGCCTTTGGCATTTATTGGCGTTTTTTTCGCCCTGCAATCGATCACAAAAATAGACGCACAGCCGCCCGTACACAAGGTTTTGCTGCTGTTAAACGAGTATAAACAATCAAATCGCCTTTATGATTTTAATATTTCATCCGATGGTGATCTCAGCATCATTTTCAATCATGATATTATGACGATTGAAAAAAAGAAGGCGGAAAGAGCCCGGCTGGTTTTGTATAATCCTGTCGCCGAAATTTATGATTTGTTCGATATCGTACCGCCGAGAGATTATGAAATGAATACAGACATTGCGCTGACCGTACCGTTGCCTTTACAAAGACAGACATTTAGCGCCCAAAAAATCGCGCCGGATGGCAGTGAATATATTGACAGATATCGCCGTAACAACTCATTCTTTCTTGATATGTTTGGTCATCGAAGCCGGCAACAAACAGGCATTCAAAAACAAGGGCATTTATATGAGCTGAAAGAGCAAAGTGAGGATAATTTTCGTCATGCAAAATTCATAGCATGGGTGGTGGAAAATGACTGATAAACAAAACGCGCTCAATCAAATCAAAGAGATCATGGATACGCACAACATAAGCGCTCATGATTTGAAAGCTTTGAACATTGGCAAAGAAGCAAAATCAAAACAAAACCAAGATGTCTTTAAAACGATCTTCGCTTATTTAGGCGGCTTATTTATTTTTAGCGGCCTCGGCACACTTGTCGGTCTTTTATGGGATGACCTCAACAGCCCTTTGCGGGTTCTCATCACGCTTGGCCCCGGCATTATTGGATGGTTATCGGCGTTTCCGGCATTTATGACAAGCGTTACAGCCAAATGATTACACCGCTCTTCTTAATCGCTGCGCTTTTGCAGACAACGGGCTTGTTTGTCTTCTTGGTTGAATATAGCGAAGGTGGTGACCCCGCTGTCGGCGGTATGCTTGTCTTTGGACTCATGCTCGTGCAAATTTGCGCTTTATTCGCCAAGTTCAAACGCACCGAGCTGTTATTTTTAGCTCTGTTTTTTGCCACCGCTTTGGCCGCGACCTTTGGCGACTGGCTAGATATCACAGAAGAATTTTCAGCCCTTGTCATTAGCGTTGCAGGGCTTAGCGCAAGCTTTTTCATTGCGCGCACGCCCTATCATGCGTTTGTGCCATTCACATATTTTGTTTACGCGATCACATTCGGCTTTGCTATTTTTGAAATATTAGAGGACTATCCGCCGTTTGATTTTGCGTTGATCGGTGTATCTGTTGGGCTTTTATATGTAAGCGTCGTTGCCAAAAGCCGCTCTTTATTAGTGGCCTCTATTCTTATATTGCTCGGTAGCCTCGGGTATTTCACGGCTGAATATTTCGCTGATTTTCTTAGTTGGCCAATTGCGCTGATTGTTATGGGCTTTATTATGTTGGGGGTGTCGGGTTATGCCTTCAAGCTCGGGCAAAGCATCAGATAAGGCACAGCCGAAAGCGGTCAATGATCGCCCTTTCGTTCTTGACCCTTTGTTTCGGCGCGTTACCGAGCTTGCGGGGGTCGGCCCGCGCAATGCTGCTTTTCTGGCAAAGCTAACAGGCGGCGACAAAATTTTGGATGTGCTATGGCACAAGCCGATTGATTTTATCGACCGCCGCTTTAACCCTGATATCAGCGCCGCGCAGGCAGGGCAGATCGTGACGCTCAGCTTGCGGGTTGATTCCCACAACGCGCCGCCGCGCCGCAATTTGCCCTACCGCGTCAAATGTCATGACGAGACAGCCACGATTGATTTGGTGTTTTTTCATGCGCACAAATCATGGCTTGAAAAACAGTTGCCGATTGGCAGCGACATCATCGTCAGCGGCAAAATTGAAATGTTCCAAGGCCACCCGCAAATGGTGCATCCTGATGCCATCGGCAGCGAAGAAGACCGTGAAAGCATTGAAACGCTGGAGCCGATTTATCCCCTCACCCAAGGCATCACAAACAAAGTGTTGCGCAAATGCATTGACGATGCGTTGCCGCGCCTGCCTGCCCTGACAGAATGGCAAGACAGCGCATGGAAGGCCAAGAACAAATGGCCAGACTGGGCGGATGCAATGCGCACCCTGCACGCCCCGCAAGAGGCGGAAGATTTGCACCCCACTAACCCAGAACGCGCGCGCCTTGCTTATGATGAGCTTTTGGCGAACCAGCTTGCGCTCGGGATGGTGCGCTACCACCAGCGCGCCCGCAAAGGCCGTGCTTTTGAAATTGGCGGGGCGCTTCGTGAAAAACTGTTGGCGTCGTTGCCGTTTTCGCTTACGGGCGCGCAAATACGCTCAACCGAAGATATTGATTCCGACATGGGGCGCAAAGACCAAATGTTGCGGCTTTTACAGGGTGATGTCGGGGCGGGCAAAACCATTGTCGGCGCGCTTGCTATGCTGAATGCCGTTGCCAGCGGCGCGCAAGCCGCCCTGATGGCGCCCACCGAAATTCTGGCGCGCCAGCATGCCGAAACTTTTGCGCCCATGATGGAAGCTTGTGGCATTAGCGTTGTCACCCTGACAGGCCGTGACAAAGGCAAAGCGCGCGAAGAGATTCTAACCCAAATTGCCAGCGGTGAGGCGCAGATCATTATCGGCACGCATGCGCTGTTTCAAGACAAAATTATTTTCAGTGATCTCGGCTTAGCGGTGATTGATGAGCAACACCGTTTCGGCGTACATCAACGCCTTATGCTGGCGGCAAAGGGTAAAAAAGACAAGGGCGGGGTTGATATTTTGGTGATGACCGCCACCCCTATTCCGCGCACGCTCACGCTTACAGCTTACGGCGATATGGATGTTAGCCGTCTTGATGAAAAACCGCCGGGGCGCAAGCCGATTGACACACGGCTGATTTCAAATGAAAATCTCGGCGCTATGATTGAAGGAATCGGGCGGCAAATTAAAAACGGCGCGCGGGTTTACTGGGTGTGCCCGCTGGTTGAAGAATCCGAGTTTATGGATGTCGCCGCCGCGCAGGAGCGCTATGAAATTTTACAGGCCACTTTCGGCGAACGTGTCGGGCTTGTGCATGGGCGGATGAAGGCCGAGGAAAAAGACGCGGTGATGCAAAAATTTGCCGGCGGCGATCTTGATATTTTGGTTGCCACCACGGTCATTGAGGTCGGGGTGAATGTGCCGCAAGCCACCATTATGGTGATTGAACATGCCGAGCGCTTTGGCCTTTCCCAGCTTCATCAGTTGCGCGGGCGCGTGGGGCGCGGCGGCGATCAATCCTACTGCTTTTTAGTGTACCCACCGCCCCTGAGCGGCACGGCCAAAGAAAGATTGTCAATTATGCGGCAAACCGAAGACGGTTTTTTAATCGCTGAAAAAGATTTAGAGCTACGGGGCGCTGGCGAAATTCTTGGCACGCGCCAAAGCGGTATGCCTGTGTTTAAAGTGGCTGAATTGCCCGCCCACAATGATTTATTGGCGGCGGCGCGCGATGATTCACGCCTGATCCTCGACAAAGACCCGCGCCTTGAAACACCGCGCGGGGAAGCACTACGCTTGCTTTTATATTTATTTGAACGCGATCAAGCCATTCGTTATTTGCGCTCTGGGTAAGGCTTCGGTACAGGCCATTATTTACCATAATGATTGCGTTAATCTACAAAATGCTATAAAGTCTTTTGGGATTTAGATAGGAAGAAAAATGAGCATATACACACATCCAAACTATGTACGAATTGGTAGCAGCAATGTGAACGCTGATCTTGCGGCAGGGCCGACCGCGTTAGAAACCGCCATCGAACTTGCCAAACAGGCCATTAAATATAAAGATTTTCAAAAATTCGGCACAGAAATAGAGGCTGACACAGAGCGCGAGCGTGCAACTATGTATATCGCCGCCACATTGGTGGGATTAAAAATAAAAGGCGATCCACAAATTGACCCTTACCGCCTGCGCGCGCTCAAAGCAGAATTGCGCGATGAAATCGAAGCTTATAAGGCGCGCGAAGAGTTAAAGAATAATCCTGTGGTTGAAGCCCCTTCCCCTCAAAAACAAGAACAGACACAAAAAACGAGCCTAGCAGATAAAGCGCCCGATAAAGAAGCCGTTAAAGATGCGAAACCGCAGGCCAAACAAGAGCCTGTAACCATTGCGCCGACAGTTACAAAAGAACAGCCCGCGCCACAAGGCTTCACCCAGACATATCCTTACAAAACATTGGAAATGGCTTATAGCGCGCCACCGACAATAAGCGTTAGCTCTTATGACGGCGCGCCCGCCCCCGCGCTTGTGCGCAAAGGGGACAAAGTCTTTTTGCCTGCAACAATGCCGCAAAATACAGCGCCTGCAAAAAGCATCTCCGCCGCACCACAATCAGGGCAAGGCTTGAAAGATAGATTCAACGCAGCGGTTTTATCACAAGATATAAAAGCCACGCTTGAGGAGCTGAATATCAACGAAGATTTATACCTCACAGTGCGCCAAGATATCGTGCGTTCGCAAGATGCCCGCCGAAATACATTGAAAGAGATTTACAATTTCACAGGTAGCGATATTTCCAAGATTGTCATGGCGCTTGATATCGAAGGCATCACATCAAAACCCGACAAGCCATTCACCGCGCGCAGCGTGAATTATCATCCTGATGGTGCGCTCAAGCTTTAAGGTGTCTTCTTGGGCTTTGCGACCTTCGAAGATTTGGGTTTGGCCGTTTTCTTTTGCGTTTTAATGATTTTTTCCGGTAAAGCCACTTTAGGCTCGCGCACAGGCGGCGTAATAATGCCGGCTGAAACAATCAACTTCGCCGCATCTTCTACTGTCATATCCATAAAATGAAGATCTTTACGCGGCACAAACAATAAAAATCCCGATGTTGGATTGGGCGTGGTCGGCACAAAAACATTCATTGTTTCATTCGCTGTCGTGCTTTGCACTTCCCCTTCAGTGCGCCCTGTAACAAACCCAAGCGACCACACACCCTTACGCGGATATTCAAACAAGACCACATCGCGAAACGCTTGGGATTGGCTGGTCATAACCGTTTCAAAAATTTGTTTAATAGCCTTGTAAATCGTGTTCACAACAGGCATTTGGTGCATCACATATTCAGACATACGATAAATCATACGACCCAAAAAGTTGCGCGCAAACCAGCCGACCAGAATGAAAAAGGCGATCACCACAATAAGCGATATCAAAGATTTGACAATTTCAAGACCCGGCACAACTTCGGGGATATAATTAAACGGGTTATATTGCGCCGGCACAATCGCGTTCACGCGCGTGTCAATAAAGCTCAAGAATATCCACGTCAAATACACTGTAATGCCGATCGGCGCTGTCACCAAGACGCCAGCGAAAAAATAAGTGCGCAAGCGCGCCCCTGCCTGCATCGGTTTGCCATCTTCATTTAAGAACATGTCGTCAGGGTCTTTACCGCTCGAATTCATAGATTTGCACTTATCTTTTAAATGTTTTTGATGGCTGGAATATAGTCCGCATCGCTCCGAAAGTCTAAGAATATTATATAGCCATTATTTTAGTAATAATTACCCCCTCACAAATTAATATTATGTAAACAAAGATGCTCTAATATTGGATATAAGCGCTTAGGGAATAAAAGCAGGGGGAAACATGACGGAAGATCAATCGGAACTGTCACCGGAAATGATGACAGACTATATGGAATCTCTTTTGGGACATTATTTGGACCAGCATAATATTATTCTCAAACAGCTCGAACATGCGCAAAACGCCACTGTCAAAAGCATTGAAGATATTGAAAATATATGTAAGCGTTTTGAAATCACCAAACCAATCAAACAATTTGATAACATACACGCCATGAATATTGTCTGGGGGGACGTGATTAAACTATGTCAAAATGCGGGTCTGGGTGAAAAAGAACTCATGGTTCTCGGACAAATTCTAGAACATGTCCCGCGCCCTATTCGTCAAGATTACAACCAACTTATCGATAATGATAGCGAACTCAAAACCATGATGTTTAAAATCAAATCACCCGAAAATATCGCCAAACGCGAAGCGGCCAATAACTATAAAAATGATGTCCATCAAAAGGTAAACAATTTTATGGGCGTTGATGAGGATGAATATGACGTCGAACTTCCTGCATTTTCAAGCAATCAAAAAGACAAGCTGGATAAAGTCTATAAAATCTTCCGCGAAAGTGAAAGTTGCTCTTAAATACGCATCATCAAGGCTGAGGCTTTAACGGATCGATGCCATCGGCAAGATCATGGTTAACGTCGCGATGCTCCATTTCATCGAGCCTTACAGCAATCACAACATCCCGCAAGCGCGCCTCTTGCGGTAGATTATAATAATCAATCGCAATTTGCGGTGCCGGCACATTTTCAATACGGCCTTCGTCAATCTCATGCAAATATTTCGTATAGCTATCGACTGCCTTTTCCTCGATATAACCGACAAAGCGGTGTGCGGTGCGATTGTGCAAAAAATAAGCGAGTGAGAAAAATATTGTGAAGCCAAACTGCGTTCCATAAACAAGCGCGCGCTCGAATTTTGTCGGCTGTATTAATTCTGAAAAAATACGGAGATGCATGCGCTCATTTTCCGCCTCTTCCATCAAAGTGCGAATAAGCGCGTTATCAGGCTCTATCTTGCGATAGCTGTAAAGCGCGTGATGAAAACCCGCAACTGTTCCGGGAATAGCCGCAACCGTCTCAAGAACAATCGCACGGTTGCCATAGCGCTTTTGAAAAAACAAATCCGCAATCATACCCAGCGTATTACAGGCCGCTCTGGCAAATACGTCGCTTAGCCCCTTCGCAGGCGCATGAAAATCGGGCGCGTTTTTTGTATGTACATCATGGCGAACCTTCACATTCTCGGGCCACAATAATGTTTCTTGTGTGAGATAACGCTCTGTATCGTCTTTTTGGCTCGGCTGTGGCTTTTCACTCATGATATGCTCTTTATGATTTAATTTATAGTTAGTCCTACTTTCCAAAAAAACAATATACAGACACAAAAAAAGCGCTTTTATCAAAGCGCTTTTTTCTCGATATGGATCGTAATTTGCAGCATTAAGCTTATTCGCTCGGCGTAAAAGGCAGGGATGAGTGATGTACGTTAATCAATAAATTCTCGTCTTCATCTCTCATATAGCCAAACGTATATTCTACCTTCACTTCGTCTGTCTCACCGGCGGGCGTAAAGAAATAGACCCCCATGGCGGTGGCTGAGTCACTGTCTGTGATGATTTCTTGCTCTGCAAATCTCACATTTGACCAAGGCTTGATCGCAAAGCCGGTATCTTCGGCAATATCGCCGCCAACAAAATAAGACAACGCCTCATCAAAAGTCTCGCGGAATTTGTCTTCACTTGCCAAGGTCGGCTTGAACAATACAGTCGATTTATCGTAAGCATAAAGCGCGCGGATCAACTGGCTCGCCTCTTCTTTGTAGTCGCCTTCGTTTTGATAGACAGCGCCAATTTCAACGATGCCAGCGGCCCATTTCTGTTGTGCCTCTAACACGTCTTGCTCGGTAATGCTTGCGGCGTAAACAGGGCTTACTGATAAAAGAAGCGCTGTTAATGCCGTTAAAGATAGTTTTTTCATTTCATTTTCCTTTGTTTAAAGTATTGGTTTTATTGTGGGGTTGAAACAACCAATGTCTCAACGTCAATTTCAGGCGGAAATAATGGGAAGTTTTCAAACTCACCCGTAATCGTGACCAGCGTGTTTTCATCAACAGGAACCGTAAAGGCTTCCTCTTCAATTTCCACTTTGATCTCAGCCGTTTCATCAGCAAAAATATACTCACCCCATTCAATTTTCCTGATAATTCTACCTTCAAGCTGAACGTAGGTGTTATGTTTTGCATTTGCCAGCACTTCCGCCACTGTTGATAGCTTTGCTGTGGATGGCCCCATGTATTGGGCATGAGCCTGATGAGCGCCCATAATAAGAAGACAGCCTAAAGCACTCAGCGTTAACATTGTTTTTTTCATGTTCGTTTCCTTTTTCACGCTTAAAAATCAAATAAATCCATGACTTTACTCATGCCGCTTTTCTTTTTGTAATGCCCTTTACGATAATCGTCGTCATTGTAGCGCGCCTTCGGCTCGCGGCGGAAATAATCATCATTGTCTCTGCCTTGCTTGGCGCTTGTGAATTGGCGCGCATCTTCTTCAGCGGATTCTTTGACAAAATTGATGAGTTTTTCAAGTTCCCCTTTATCGAGCCAAACGCCGCCGCTGGTCGGGCAGACATCAAGCTCGATACCAAAGCGGTTGATTTGTGTCATAGGTGATCCGTCGATCGGGGATGTTAGTAAAGCCATGCGTCGTCTCCTTAAAGATTAAGTTCATCGTTACGTATTTAAGGAAATTTCAAAATGAGGGGCAAATAAGTGAACCTGCATCAAGAAATTCCTGATGCGGTCCGACATCACGCTGCTATAAATCCAGCAACGCCAGAGGGGCCCGGTCCCGCAAGAAACAAGATAACGCATGAGGCACAAATATCAAGGATATTCGGTCGTGACATACACAAAAAATGATGGGGGGAATATGGTGCGCTCAGGAATCCGAACCAAGCTAATAAGGCGTTGAAATTAAACAAAATTATTTTATAATTATTTTCAGATACCCGAAAATACACCTGATTATAGCTTGGATTTAGGCGGATAATATAGCATTTAATTGTTGATACACATCCTTGCCGTTCTTTTGCTTCCATGCCATTAAAAATAGATTTCCTGACTTTTTAGCCCATAATTTTCCAACAGCTTCTTTTTCATCCGTATCATCATTATCTAAATGACCGCCTTTATATTCGACAACCAATAAACGCCCGTCTTTTAATTTTGCGATAAAATCGGGATAAAATTTATCCGTTGAAGTTGGCAACCAAAAGGCTTGCAGCGGATTACGCTCCAGATTTCTAACCCACACTTCAACTTCACGATCTCGCTCTATCGCAAGAGCGCATTCTACTTCCTCTTTATTCATATCCCCAATTTGCGCATAATAGTGTTTAGGGAATTTGAATTGCCCGCTGTAAAGCTTGTTCGCTGGATACTGCATCGGGTCAAAGGCAAACGTGAATGCACCTATATCCACCGTTGCAATTTCATTTTTAGAAAACAAACATGCCTGAAAACCTGCCTTTGTGGCTTGCTTACGATAAGCTTCTATTTTATCACGCAACACTTTTTCCAGAATAAACTTCCCCAGCGCAAGCTTGGGCATATCCAGATCACTTCGGCTTAAAAGGAATCTAATAACGCGGCGTAAAAACTCCACAAGCTTTTCCTGTTGAATATCAGCCTGCCTTAACCGCTTATCCAGCCATAAGCTTAAATCAATCTCTGTCCATGTTGTTTCAATACCATCAAGTGATAATTGTTGCGCCCGATCTGCCAAGGCAACCACAACCTTCTTGCCTTCAATGTCTGCCGTGTAGTGCTTCGCATCATCACTAACTGAAAACTCATCTTTTGTAAGTTCTGCAGGATAATCCAAAATATCCCAGCCATGTTCATAAAGACAGACTTCGGCTTCGGCTAATTCCAGCCCATCATCAAATTGCAGCGCAAGTTGCGGAATTTCAAATACAACGCCTTTTTGTGCGGGTGATTGAGCGGCCTTGGCTTGCTCTTGGTAAATTTCAACTGCGAGCTTCAAGGCTTTTTTGTCTTTGCCTTTAACAGTTTTTTCCAATTTCTTTACCAAAGAATCCGAAGCCTGCCCCTTTACTTTCAATGTGAAAGTATCATCATCTTCTTTCACTATCTCAACACTGGCTTTTTCTTCTAAATCCAGCCCCTCTAAATCAGGCTCATCACCTAACGTCACGCTCATAAATGCCTGTTGTGGCTGATCGTCTAATCCCAGCGCACTCTGGATAGAAATAATCTGTTTTGCTTCTTGCGCTTCAAAGCCCATACAAACAAGGCGTTCATGTAACTGATTTTGCGCGTTCATCCATGTTTTGGATGATACATGGGCATAGGCTTTGTTTAATTCTGGTTGCGTGCGTGTTTTGGCATAAGGCATACGCAATACCCGCCCTAATAATTGTTCAATCGCAGTTTTTGAGCGCGTATTGGCAACCGAACATAAAATATAGGCAAACGGGCAATCCCAGCCCTCTTTCAACGCTTGAATCGTAATCACATATTCAATCGGGCAATTCGGATCAAAAAGATCAACATCATCCAGCTCTTTTTGATTGCCCGTGGCAATGGCAATCTTACGGCGGTCAATATTGTTATTTTCAACCAATTCATTCAATAACACTTTAACCGTAACGTCATTATCTGCGCTTTCCGCCTGAAACAATATAATCGGGCGGATATAATCTTTATCCTTTTGAGCAATCTTATGAAGTTTTTCCCGCTCTAACACGCTTTCACCAACGGCTTGTTGCCATGTTTTATGCTCTGATAACATAATCGGCAATTTAATCATTTGTTCCGCTTTTAACTGCGCAGCGGATACGGAATAAAGAATATTGGAATTATCAGCGGGCGTGGCGGTGTATTCAACAACGCAAGAAGGGCGAATGCGGCTAAACATCTCAAAACTTAAGTCTGATTTTGAATTATGCGCTTCATCCACAATCACGAGCGGCTTATGAAACGCTAATAAATTTGCCAATGAATATTTAATTTTGCTTGGGTCTTCTTCCCGCATTTCAAGCCCTTCACTATGGGCTGGAATTTTAGCAAAATGCGGTTCTAAATTTTCGTTATGTGCATAGACCTTGCGGATGGTTGTATCTTCCACGCGGAATGATTGCACTGTAGATACAATAATACAGGCACGATCCCGTAAATCTTGCGGGCGTATCTGCTCATAATCAGCAATATCATACACCGCAAAACGCCCCTCAAAAGCATTATCCAGCGCAATACGGTTTGCGTTACGCGGGTTTTTCAATGTTTCCAGCGTTTGTGTTTTAATCGCATCGCTCGGCACAAACCAGATTGTCACAGGATATTCGCGTTCGATATATGATTCCGCCGCCAACTGAACCGTGTAGGCCGACAAAAGCGTTTTACCGCCGCCCGTGGGCAAGCGTAAACAGACATAGGGCGTGGCCTCACACCCCTTGGCGGGCAAAGGCTTATAAGAAGGCGGCGTGTCCAGCCCTGCCATCATATGGTCAAACGCTTCTTTGGCATCGCTGTAACGCGCCCGCTCCAGATAATCACGCAACACATCCAGCGTTTCAGATTGATAAGTCTTTAATCGTATCACAGCCATATCTATCGCGCCTTCACATCATAAGGGGTTTGCTTAAAGACGATATTTTCCCGCGCTAAATGCGCCGCGCCAATACGCGAGCTTTCGCCATATATCACGCGCTGTCCCTTATGCGGGGGCAAGCCTTCAAGAATTTTGCTGGTAAGAACATTGCCGCCATGAAGGCGTTTATCACCCAATATGCCGTTATAAAGTAGGTAATACGCCGTATCATTATGCACGCCCAATAAAGCATTGTTAACGGCGGTGTTGAGCGCAGATTTTGTTTCGGCAAACCAGATATGAGCCGCAAGATGCGGGAATTTAATCGCCTTGTTGATACGCCCATCGGCATCAAAAGCGGTTTGCCCAAGGCGGTAAAACTTAACCCCGCCGCCGCCCTTCCATTTCACGTCTTTTGAAATTCCGCCTTGTTCCCCATCAATCACTTTTTACAGGCGCGGCTGGCAATGCGACACGGCATGATCGCCCATTTCAATCCCAATATGCCGCCGCCCCATCTTATGCGCCACGGCGGACGTTGTGCCAGAGCCGAGAAAGGAGTCTAAGACGAGGTCGCTTTCGTTTGTCGCAATATGTAATATTTTAGAAATTAGCCTTTCAGGTTTAGGCGTTGCAAAAAGCTTATTTTTATCCCCAAACATTTTTCTTAATTCGCCTTTGGCTTCTATATTGTGACCTGAATCATTATGTAGCCATAATGTTGTAGGCACGACGCCCTGCTGCACTTCTGATAAAAAAGTTTTTTTATAAGGTCGCCCCATACCATTTTTGCCAAACCAAATTCTATTATCCGCCAATAATTCTCCATACTTTTCTTTCGAAACAACCCAAGCTCTCGTAGGCGGTGGAAAAAACTCATTACCCTTTGGTGAAATAATTGGGTAATAATTTTTTTCTGAAAATGTTTTTACGGACAAGTTTGTTGAGTACCAATTACCTCTTGGGTCATTATCTGGGTTAGAGTACTTTGAATTGAGCTCTTTACTTCGCTTTAATAGGTTTGGTTTCCAAGCACTTTTGTTTTTTGCAAAAACTAGAAGATGGTCATGAACATCAGATATATATTTACTATCATTTGTAGCCGCATATTTTTTCTGCCAAACACAGTTGGCAATAAAGTTATTCCGCCCAAAAACCTCATCCATAATGACTTTGAGATAATGCCCCTCATCATCATCAATCGTAACCCAAACAGTGCCATCTTCCGCTAATAGCTCATATAACAATTCCAAACGCGGATATATCATGGACAGCCATTTTGAATGCTCCAGATTATCGTCATAATGCCCAAAATCCTTTTTAGTGTTGTAGGGCGGGTCAATAAAAATACATTTCACCTGCCCCGCATAATAAGGCAGCAAGGCTTTAAGGGCTTCGAGGTTATCGCCCTGTATCAGCATATTTTCGGCAGTGTCATCGCCATGAGATAATTCAGGCACGGCTTCAAGCAACCGATACGGCACGCGCTCCGCTGCTGTGATATCTTTATCCTTGTCCAGCCATTGTAATATGGGCATATATGCTTGCTCTTGTTTATGGTTTGTTTGGATAAAATTCTAAAGGATACGGCGCAAAACCGCTATGGCCTTTTTGTGTAAGCGTCCTGTTATCCAAGGCTTAAACATGAGCTGTTTTCAGGTTGGCAATCACGCGCCGTTGATCTGCCAGTGATGATTGTCCATAGCTATTGAGCGTTGTATCAATGCTGTTATGCCCTAAACACTGGCGTACCGTGTTCAAAAATGCAGGGCTTTGGCTTTCGGCATACCGCGCCCATGTATGGCGGAAGGAATGAGGGCGCAAATATTCATACCCCGCGCTGGTGAAAGCTCTTTTGAAGATATCGCGAATGGTTGTATCGGATTTTATGCCTTCGCGGACAACCGTTTTTTCAAGAAAATTGCCTTTGCCAAAGCGGCTGTCAATTTTAGGAAAAAGCGGGTCATTCTGCGTAAAGCCTAGCGAAACAAGGCAATCTCGCCATGAAAGCACATTGTCTGTTATATCTTGTGGCATGGGTAAAAACAGCGCGTGACGAGTCTTGGCAAATTTTACGTTTACATCTTTAGGGGTTACATAGATAAAATACTGCCCATCTTCTTCAATAATGTTTTTCAGCTTTACCGCCCGCAATTCATCCACGCGCAAAGCACAAAGGGCTTGCAGGGAAATGATAGCCTTATCACGCTTATCTTTATCGCTTGCCGTTGGCATAGCGCGAATCGTTTTCAGAATTTGCTCAATTTTATAGGATTTTTTATATTCGCTGGCTTTTGCCGTATTGCGCTGGTTATTGCTCAAATTAAGATAGTCAATATGGTTGTAATTCAGCTTGCTTTTATAGCCGCGCTGGCGTTCCAGCCATCTTAGAAAATCCCGTAAAACGCGAATATTGTCATTGATAAAGGATAGCGAGATATTCGCGCTGGTCATGTGCTGAATATATTTATCGGCAATGTGATCGTTGAATTTCTCAAAGCCTGCAAAATCTGTAAATATTTCATATTCGCGCATATGCTTTAATGTTGCCGTAATCGTTTTGCTGTCACGCTTCAATGCGCGGCGTAAATGAACACGATATTTATATTTCATGCGCTCATTTGCTGGATTATATCGATCCCTTTTTTTGTCTTTACCGCTCAAAATAATACACCCTGCCCTGACTCACTTACAGGCTGGTGTTTGTGTGCATGAATGTGAGTCTTACCGCTGGATACTTCACAATCGTATAATTCCAAAACATCAACCACATGGAATTTTTTGCGCAGGCTTGGGAAATCAGCCAGTTTATAGTTTTGAAACATCTTGGTTTTACAAACACGGCATAGCCCGCAAACGGCAAGCATGTTTGCTTTTTGTGTCACAGTGATTTTGTTTTGGTAAATTGGGCGTGCGTCTTTGCAGGCCATACAAAATAATTCATCAAACGCCGTGACGCATTTGTTTTTTGTGTTTTGCTTTTTCAAAAATACGATGAGATCATTACCATATATCAAAGCAGGCTTGCCACTATCTATGGTTTTTAAGCCGTTTTTGATCCATTTACGGACGCTTTGCGGGTGTAGCTTTTTATCAGCAAACACGGCGCAAATATCGTCTGTGTCATACACATCCCAATATCGCACCCGTTTATGAGAATATAACTTGTTTGGCATGGCGATTAAGCATCAAACGACAAAATAAGCGCGCGAATATCCTCCACACGCCATGCTGTAATTTTAGAGCTAATTTTTACAGATTTTGGAAAGCGTCCATCTTTCACCCCCGCCCACCACGTTGATTTTGATACGGGAATGATTTTTAAAATCGTGGATAATCTTACATATCCAGTTTCGGGAAGTGTGTACTGATTCATATTGTCTTACTCCGTTTGATTAAACATGAGCAAAACTTATGCTGTGCAGAATGAATTAAATAGGTTAGCGCGCTTTCAAAACTTAAGGGGGTAAAATTTATATACCCACCATTGTATTAAACCGATCAAATTGCTTTTCTCTCAAAAAGGTATCTCTGAAAAATCATCGTCTTCTTCTAAAAAGCCCTGATTTGCAGGGGGATTCGAAGGGGTAGTTGCGTTCATTATTACTTGGGCAGGGGTTTTCATTGCGCCGCCCTCTGGCTTCCAATTTGCCACCTTTGCAACTTGGTCAATACCCTGAGCATTATGCGTGCCATCATCTTTTGTTAAATTAAATTCAGTGGCGTGTTCTCTCAGCCATTTTTCTAAAGCTTGTTTTGGTGTTTTTCTTAATAATGAAGATTCATCGTTTGTTATGGCTTCCCATGCCTTAACAGCAGCGGCTAATTTTGGGGCGTAAAATGGATTACCTGCATCCAAATAACTTCGCTCATCTACACCATTTGGAAAAAAGAATCCTGTATTTATGCCGCGCCTCAATAGCCAATTTTTAAGATCCATTACATCTATAGTTGTTAATTTCCAATCAGGGACTTCCTCTCTCTTCCACTGCGACCTATACTCCTCTTGATAATTCCATTCAATATATTCTCCTGAGTGAGCGATCTTTGCCTCTATTATTTGTGAGTTTACTGCCGATTTAAGTGCGGCAAAAACAGCATTAAAGCCTTTTGGCCTGTTATGAAACTCCCATTCAAGAACATATTCTTCACTGCCCTCAGCGGGATCTTCCCCTATTATTAAAAGAGCCGCCTGAACAACTGTCAATTCATTGCATAAGCGCCAATAATCTAGACTTTCCACTAAACATCACCTTTCTTAAAAAGGTTTTATTAAAACATTTATCCAAATTTGCCAACTATTACTGTCCGATCCTGTCTAATTTCATCCAAATAATCCGCCCATGATTGCATCATAGGGATACGCTGGTCGATAAATTTTGTGCGATCATATGCGCTGCCTAAGCTTCCGTTTGGTTTATGAGCAAGCTGGCGTTCGATTATTTCACTATCAACATTCAATTTTTCTCTTATCGCTGTTCGTGCCATTGCGCGAAAGCCATGCGCTGTGTGTCTTCCTTTGAATCCAAGGCTTCTAACCGCTTTTGATAAAGTATCGCGATGCATGTGTTCGCGTGGATTTGTCACTTTCACAAAAACATATTGGCGTTTTCCGTTCTCTATGCGCATTTTTTGTAAAATCGCTAAAACTTGATTTGATAAAGGCACAACATGATCGTAATCCATCTTCATTTTTTCAGCGGGTATCAGCCAAAGTTTACTTTCAAAATCAATATGATCCCATTCTGCCGATACCAATTCTATTGGACGCACAAGCGTTAGCATAAGCATTTCTAATGCAAGGCGGGTCTGTGGATACAAACGCGCTTCATTGCGCTCTAATGCTTGAAGAAACTGTGAAATCTCATGCGGCTCTAATGCGGGATGGTGTTTTGTTTTTTTCGTTGCCAATGCATCACGTATATCAACTGTAAAATCTCTTTCCGCTTTTCCTATCGCTAGGCCATATCTCAAAATTTGACTGCAATGCTGCCGTAAACGCTTGACCATATCAAACGCCCCGCGACTTTCAACGCGCTTCAACATTTGAAGAATATCTTGCGCGTTAAGATCAACCATTGGAATATGCCCTATTTCTGGCAAAACATCTTTTTCCAGCCGTTTAACGATACCGCTATATGTCATTGGCTTAACTTCAGATTTTATTTTTTCAAGCCATTCACCTGCAACATCCTCAAATTTTAATTCGCGCTGTTGCCAATGCTTACGTTTTTTTTCTTTCTTATCTTGGTTAGGGTCAATCCCTTGTGACACAAGCTTATGAGCCTTAGCGTGCAATTCTCGCGCCTCCGCTAAACCAACATCAGGATATAAGCCATAAACAATCGTGCCGTTTTTATATGCTTGGGTATTATGATTTTTAATTTTGAAATCATAACGCCAACTCTTTCCCCCTGATTTTAATACTTTAAGATATAGCCCTTTACTATCAGACATTTTATACGCAACTGATCTTGTCTTAGCGTTAGTGACAGCCATGTTCGTCAACATTTTCGGGTATCTCCTCTTATCACATTTACCGATACCCGAAAAAGTACCCGAAAACGTACTGGATTTGTTCCAATCATATCGGACAGAAACGGACAAACAAAATCTCTGTAACTGCCAGATTACCTAGTGTTTTTGGACTATATAGGATTATGTGGGATAAGAAAAGTGGTGACCGCTCAGGGATTCGAACCCTGGACCTAATGATTAAAAGTCATTTGCTCTACCGGCTGAGCTAAGCGGTCTTCGATATTCATCGAATGCGTAAACTAAATTTTTCGAGAAGAAAGGTCAAGTTTTTCTTTTACGCAATTGATTTTTCTTTGTGCGCGCTTTGTTTTGTGGGGTTTGCGGGGCTGGCAGCGCCGCCAAAGCGCCGTGCAACATAGGCTTGCACTAAATCTTGAAACTCTTCGGCGATGCGCTCACCGCGCAGCGTGTGTGATTTTTGGCCGTCTGTGAACACGGGCGCCACAGGGCTTTCGCCTGTGCCGGGCAGGCTGATGCCGATATCGGCGTGCTTGCTTTCGCCCGGGCCGTTAACGATGCAACCCATGACGGCAACATTCATGGTTTCAACGCCGGGGTAGTCTTTCGCCCAAATCGGCATTTGTGTATCTAGGAATTTCTGGATATTTTGCGCCAGTTCTTGGAAATAGGCGCTTGTCGTGCGGCCACATCCCGGGCAGGCGCTGACTTGCGGGGCGAAGGAGCGCAGGCCCAAGCTTTGCAAAATTTGCTGGCAGACTTTGACCTCAACCGTGCGCGCTTCGCCAAGCTGGGGGGTGAGTGAGGCGCGGATGGTGTCGCCGATCCCCTCATGAAGCAATATCCCCTCGCCAAGCGCGGTGGCGACGATGCCTTTTGCGCCCATGCCCGCTTCGGTTAAGCCGAGATGCAGCGCGTAACCCCCGCGCGCGGCCAAAGCGCGGTAAACGGCGATCAGATCAGGCACGCGGCTGACTTTGGCTGATAAGATGATGCGGTCTTTGCCTAAACCGATTTCTTCGGCTTGCCGCGCACTGGCCATGGCTGATTGCACCAAAGCTTCGCGCATCACAAAATCGGAAGGGTGCGGCGCGGCAAGCGCGGCATTTTCGTCCATCAATCTGGTTGAGAGCGCCTGATCCAGACTGCCCCAGTTCACGCCAATCCGCACGGCTTTATCGTGTTTGATCGCGCACTCGATCATCATTTCAAAATGCTTATCGCGCTTTGCACCAAACCCAACATTGCCGGGATTAATGCGGTATTTCTCCAAAGCGACAGCAAGCTCAGGATAGCCATTTAATAGCGTATGACCGTTATAGTGAAAGCACCCCGCCAGCGGGACATCAAAGCCGTCTTTGTCCAGCAGCTCACGAATGCGCGGCACGGCTTTGGCGGCGTCATCATTGTTGACTGTAATACGAACGATTTCAGAGCCGGCGAGCGCGAGTTCTTTGACTTGGCGCACGGTGGATTCGATATTGGCGGTGTCGGTGTTGGTCATGCTCTGGACAACAATCGGGTGATCGCCGCCCATAATGACATTACCCACGCGCACGGGCTGTGTTTTGTGGCGTTTCATTTCAGGAAGCGCGACCATCTATGCCCGCCCCACTTTTTGCATGAGTTTTTCGTTGACCAGCGGCGTGACAATGCCGCTAACATCACCATCCAGCGATGCGATTTCTTTGACAAAGCTTGAAGACACAAACTGCCATTTATCAGACGCCATCAAAAACACGGTTTCGATATTGGGGTTTAATTTGGCGTTCATGCCTGTCATCTGGAATTCATAATCAAAATCCGACACCGCGCGCAGGCCACGAAAAATGAAGGAGGCGTTCATATCGGCGGCGAAGTGAATGAGCAAATTGCTAAAGCCTGTGATCTCGATTTCGCAATGTTTGTCAGGCAAATTGGCGATATCGGTACGCACCATATCAAGCCGCTCTTCTTGATTAAAGAACGGTTTTTTGCGCGGGTTATCGGCCACGCCAATGACCAGCCGATCGACAATTTTGGACGCCCGCTGGATCAGATGCAGGTGGCCTTTTGTGATCGGATCAAACGTGCCGGGGTAAACCCCTATGCGGTGCGGTTTTATCATGGCATTACAAATAATGGCATCGAGGCGTTTTGTAAATGTTTTCGTGTGTTTTTACGCTTTAGTTGCATATCTTTGAAGTTGGCGACCAGTTCCAATGACGCACAGTGTGCGTGTCGATATGGACGAAATCACTGCTACGATAATAGCCGACACCGCCGCGCTGCAAGCACCATGCGACATCACGGATTTCAGCGGTCGGGATGCCCGGAATGCGGAAATCAATCGCATCGCCATGTATGTGGCGCGATTTTTTGCCCTGTCCGCCGCCGCTTGCGCGCAGCATGGCGTTGGTTTGGGGGGAGCGATAGCCTGAAATTACATGCACGCGCATTTCAATTTGCGGATAGCGGCGCGCCAAAATGCGTGTCACATCATGCATATAGTTCAAGACCGCCGTGTCCATATTCGTGTTTGTACCGCTGCGGTGATCGCGCAGATGATTATCAATATCTTGCAATGAAGATTGAATATATGTGCCATTGGCCCAATAGACTGTTTCCAGACGCTCGGCTGTGTGCGTGTTATAAAAAGAGAGGCTGCGAACAGGTTTGTTCATTAGGCCGGAAGCCATAACATCAAGCGAAAGCGCCATAAAAGCAACAAAAAGCGCGATGATTGCCAGCTTTGATTTGGCTTGTAAGTTTGTGCTTAGTCTCTCACGCAAAGATGCCGTTACATTCATTATTGTGGCCATCATCATGTCCATCCATTTTGATTTTAAAGATGGCACACTAGCGCGCAAAAATTGTTATGTCAAAAAGACTCTCTGAATTATGCACAAACATCGCCTAAAGCCGCGTGTTTACAGGCGTTTCTAATCTTCGCTTGTATCGTCCGCAGTCTCCGCACCCGTATCATCGGCGGCAACTTCATCGGCAGATGAAGCTTCGACGGCTCCCTCTTCTGGCAAAGCTTCAGCGTCCAAGACTTCGTCCTGATCTTCTTCAATCAGCCATGCCACAGACACAACGCTCTCACCCGGGGCGACTTTAAACAAAGTCACGCCTTGGGCGCTTCTACCCGTGAAACGAACAGAGTTCACAGGCGTGCGGATCAATTGACCGCCATCGGTGACAAGCATAATCTGGTGATCGTCCGTGACGGGGAATGTCGCCGCCATCGCCGCGCCGTTCTTCTCGGTCAATGACATATTCACAACGCCCTGCCCGCCGCGTCCTGTGACGCGATATTCATACGAAGATGTGCGCTTGCCATAGCCTTTTTCCGTCACAGTCAACAAGAACTGCTCGCGCTCTTGAAGCGCTTTGAAGCGTTCTTCGGACAAATCTGTGCCGTCGCCGTCAAATTCGGTGCCTTCATCATCAGCGCCGCGCAACGCGTTTGCGGCTTTCAAATAAGCCGTGCGCTCATCAGGCGTGATGTCCATATGGTTAATGATCGACATTGAAATCACTTCATCATTTTTGCCAAGACGAATGCCGCGCACCCCTGTGGAAGCACGCCCCGCAAACACGCGGATACCGCTCACGGGGAAGCGAATGGCTTTGCCAAGGCGGGTTGCCAAAAGCAAATCTTCGTCTGGATGGGCAATTTTGACAGAAACAAGGCTTTCATTCTCCGCCAGTTTCATCGCAATCAAACCGTTAGAGCGGATGTTTTTAAAGTCTGTCAGCTTGTTGCGGCGCACAGAGCCGTGCGATGTCGCAAACAAGATATCAAGTTCGTTCCAAAGCTCTTCGTCTTCAGGCAGGCGCATATAAACCGAAACATGCTCGTTCGGCTCAAGCGGTAGCATATTAACCATCGCCTTGCCGCGCGCTTGCGGGCTACTGAGCGGAAGTTGCCAGACCTTCATTTTGTGGACAATGCCGCGTGAAGTGAAGAACAAAATGGGCGTGTGTGTGCTGGCGACAAACAAATCGGCAACGAAATCTTCTTCTTTGAGCGATGTGCCGCTGCGGCCTTTGCCACCGCGACGCTGGGCGCGATAGGTATCAAGCGGCACGCGCTTGACATAACCACTATTTGTGACTGTCACAACCATCTCTTCGCGCTGAATGAGCGCTTCGATATCTTCTTCAAATTCGCTCGGCACAATCTCTGTACGGCGCGGTACAGCGAACCTGTCTTTGATGTCGGTCAACTCTTCGCGCATCACATCCATCAACTTTTCACGGCTACCGAGAATTTCAAGATATTCGGCGATGCGGTCGGTGATGGCGCGTAATTCGTCAGCAATGCGCTCGCGCTCTAAACCTGTCAAGCGGTGCAGGCGTAAATCCAAAATTGCTTTGGCTTGTGTTTCGGACAGCTGATATGTCGCATCCACCATCGGATGCTCGGGATCATCGATCAAATCAATCAACGGACCAACATCATGGACAGGCCATGCTTCCGCCATCAAATTTTCGCGCGCTGTCTGCGGATCAGGCGCTTTGCGGATCATGGCGATCACATCATCGATATTGGCAACCGCTACAGCCAAACCGGCCAATACATGCGCACGGTCGCGCGCTTTGCCAAGTTCAAAGATGGTACGGCGCGAAATCACTTCTTCGCGGAATTTAATAAACGCATGAACAAAGTCACGCAAAACCAGCATTTCAGGCTTACCGTTATTCAAAGCCACCATGTTGGCAGGGAACGATGTCCGTAAAGCGGTGTGTTTATAAAGCTGGTTCAAAACAACATCAGCATTCGCGTTTTTCTTGATTTCCACAACAATACGCACGCCGTCACGATCTGATTCGTCGCGCACTTCGGCGATGTCTTCAACGATCTTCTCGCGCGCCACCTCGCCGATGCGTTGCATCAAACGACCCTTATTCACCTGATAGGGAATTTCGGTAACAACAATCGCATCACGCCCCGCGCCACCCGATGTTTCAATTTCCGCCTTGGCACGCATCATCATCGAGCCATTGCCCGTTTGATAGGCTGACAAAATACCGTTGCGTCCTAAAATTTCGCCGCCTGTCGGGAAATCAGGCCCGGGGATAAATTCGATCAATTCTTCTGTCGTGATATCAGGATTATCAATATAAGCGTGGCACGCATCAACAACTTCGCCCAAATTATGTGGCGGGATATTTGTCGCCATACCGACCGCAATACCGCCCGCCCCGTTCACCAGCAAATTGGGAACGCGTGATGGCAAAACAATCGGCTCTTTTAACGATTCATCATAGTTCGGACGCCAATCAACCGTGTCTTTTTCAATATCTTCTAAAATCGCCTCAGCGGCTTTTTCAAGACGCGCCTCGGTATAACGCATCGCGGCAGCAGGATCGCCATCCATCGAGCCAAAGTTACCTTGACCATCAACCAGCGGCAAGCTCATCGAGAAATCCTGCGCCATACGCACAAGCGAGTCATAAATCGCCGAATCACCATGGGGGTGATATTGACCCATCACATCACCGACGATACGCGCAGACTTACGATATGGTTTATCCGAGCTGTAACCGCCTTGACGCATTGCGTATAAAATACGGCGGTGAACCGGCTTCAAGCCGTCGCGCACATCGGGCAAAGCGCGGCTGACGATCACGCTCATGGCGTAATCGAGATATGATGTCTTCATCTCCTCTTCCAAAGAGATTGTCGGGCTGATAATCGGCTTGTCGGTTGTCTCGGTCATAGATCACTATTTTCATGGTTAAATACGATCAATATTGATAGCAGGCGCACCACGCCAAAGCAAGCGCAAAGCAAGGCTTTTCGGCTTTTTAGCCACATATAAGAAACGGCCGCACAAATAAATTCATGCGGCCGTGAAATTCATTATCAATCAAGACAAAATCAAACGCTTTTGAGACTGTTTACGGCGCCGGATTACCTGTGCGTAATTCCATCATCGCCTTATCAACAAGCTTGAGAATTTCAGGCTGGATCAAAGCTTGATAAACCGGCATTTTATCCGTTATCGCGCGCCCTTCGGGTGATCCGAAATAGTCCACCATCGCGGCGAGTTCTTTTGTCGTGAACGTTTCGGCCATGGCGTTGGTCGAAATGCGGTTCAGCACACCGCGATCAAACTGCCCCATCATACGCGCCACGAACTGGTCACGCCTGTCTTCAGGGAAATTAATAGCGATTTGCTCAATCACAAGGTCGATATTATCATCAAGCGGCCTTATTTGGTGCATCTCTTGCGCCAGCGCCAAACGCGCCTCAAAATCATCATCACTGTTTTGTGCAAATGACGAAGCACTGCCCAATACCATGACAAACATAAAGACCACAAAACCCAAAGCGCGCATATTCATAAGAATCATTATCGATCTCCCTAAAATGGAATTTCGTCTTCCATTTCGTCAATTTGTGTTTTGCCACCGCCCATGCTGCTGCTCGCGGCTTTTTGCGGTTGCGAATCACCATAAGCCGGCGCGGCATTATTATCTTGGTAACCACCGCCACCACTGGCGCTTGCGCCGTCACTGCGACCGTCCAGCATTGTCATCTCCCCTTTATAAGGGCGTAACACAACTTCGGTTGAATATTTCTCAACGCCGCTTTGGTCTGTCCATTTGCGTGTTTCAAGCTGGCCTTCAAGATAGACCTTGGAGCCTTTACGCAAATATTGCTCCGCGAGTGAAACCAAAGGCTGGTTAAAAATAACCACGCGGTGCCATTGCGTGCGCTCTTGGCGCTCGCCTGTGCTGCGGTCTTTCCAACGCTCGGATGTTGCAATTGACAAATTACAAACACGGTCGCCGGAATTCATAGATTTTACTTCAGGATCATTACCAAGATTTCCGATGAGAATGACTTTATTTACACTGCCTGCCACAATGACCTCGCTTTTTGTTTTGAATTAAAGACTAAATGTTATGGTTTCCCTGCACTATAAACATCCTGATCTGTAAATAAAGAGATAGTTAAAATTTTATACAATTTTCACCCCTATTTTACGTTGTCATGAGACAATTATATTTGTGAGAGGGCTGGTGCATGAAAATTTTTATCGAATTTGCTGTGTTTACGGGCATTATTGGCATGATTTACATGTTGATGATGAACCCCGATAGCGAACGCGGCCATGGGATTGATATGTCTGCGGTGAACAAAACAAGCGCTGTCTCAACAACAACATCACAGCCTAATATTTACCGCGACATGTACCGCGCAGCCACCCCTGCCCCGCCTATAGACCAGGCCAATGCTTTTGGCGGCGCTTCTATTCCCATGCCCCAAGACCCCGCGCACGCTTCTTTTCTAAAGAAAAAAGCCCAAGCCGAAGCACAGCGTATTTTAACCACAGGCGACACGGGCGCAATAGAGGGCGCATTACGCAAACATGAAAGCGCCTTAAATATAGTCGGGTTTTAAATTTATCAAACGTACCGACTATCGCATCCCACAAGCACACCTCTTTGAATTTGATTATATTATAGTTATCCCCCGAACTGTTCTCACCCGCATTTTTTTGAAGGGTGCGTCTTGAAAGAATGTTAGATTTCTGCTCTACTCTTTGCAATAAAGAGATAAAAAATAAGAAAAACATACTTGAACAGGGAACATATTATGGATTTACGAAACGACTTTTTTGTCGCCTCGACGCATGCAGGCATTCACCAAACAATCGGACAATTCATTAAAATGGCGGGGAGTCTTTCCGAGCTGGAAAACGTGAAATCAGCGTTAAGCTCAGGCCCCTCTACATTGGTCCAAGATCGTAATTTCATGCAGATTGTTCTGGATGATGTTATGAAATCGATTGTTATTGTCATGGGCAATGCCATTGAAACAGGCGCTGTCAGCTATGACGATTTACCGAACGAGTTTTTTCTGAAAATGCAAAAAGACCGCTTTGGTAATCAGGTGAAGCGCGAAGAGTCCGAAGCCGAATTAAGAGAGCGGATTGAAGATTATCTGACCTCCCCGACAGCGCGCCGCGGCGGCCGCAACGATGTGCCGGATTTCATCCACCTTCTCGCGGGGGAGCTTGAGCCAAAAATGTTGGCACAAATCGCCAACTCATGGATGGCGACAATGCGCCAGCTTGGGCTTTTGATGATGAATGAAGAAGCTTTGGCCGCCAGAAACGCGATTGAAGACGTCAACGCCAATATTCTTGGTTTTGTTCAGCCTATTATCAATCAGGACCAGCAAAACAAAAAAGCGCTCCAAGGCGAAGAGGCAGGCGGCAAAGAGGGTGATGATAGCGTCAAAATCCATAAAGTCGAAGATATGGATAGTCTTGAAATTGAAATGGGTCGTTTGATTGGCATGAACGAAGCCAAAGAGCTTATTCGTGAAATCGAAGCGCGCGTTCGCCACAATAATATTTTGCAAGAAACAGGACAGCAATCCGACAAAGATGGCGGCGGCATTGAGCATTTTGTTTTCACCGGCAACCCCGGAACAGGCAAAACAACTTTTGCACGCCTCATCGGTAAAATCTACCAACAGCACGGCTTGCTCGATTCAGGTCATGTTGTCGAAGCCGATAGCGGTGATCTTGTGGCTGGTTATGTTGGTCAAACAGCCCTAAAAACCAAAAAAGTAATCGATAAAGCGCTTGATGGTGTTTTGTTTGTTGATGAGGCTTATTTGCTTGATAATGAGCTCAATAAATTCGGTGCTGAAGCGATGGGAACATTGCTAAAATCAATGGAGATGAACAAAGAGCGTTTGGTTGTCGTCATTGCGGGTTACCCCGAGCCTATGGAAAAATTGATCAAATCAAACCCCGGTCTTTCACGCCGCTTTAAATATCACATGAATTTCCCTGATTTTCCGATCAGTGATCTGATGGGTATTTTTGATTTGAACATGAAACGTCATCATCGCGAGATTACGCCCGAAGCGCGCGCGATGGCCGAAGCGATGCTGGTTCAAAACAAAACAGCCATGGGTCAACATTTCGGTAATGCCGGCACCGTTGAAAATCTTGTCGATTTACTAAAAAACAAGCTTTCAAAAACACTAGAAGATACAGGTGTTCTCGATGAGTATGAAGCGGCAAAAGCTTTAAAAGACGATAAAGGCAACCCGATTCCTGTGCCACAAGAATTAAAAGACAAACTTGTGACCATTACGCCCGAAATTGTACAGCAGGTCAAAATTGGCGCGCCGAAAGCAGGCGGTCGCGCCAGTGGTTATACGCCGTCTTCACTTGGTGGCGAATTCGAAGAGATCGGTGATGAAGCACCAAAGGCGATTACAATCACAACGCCCGGCGCTGGTGGCCCTTCGCTTTAGGCACATATTTAAAAGAAAATAGTTTGAAAACGGCTGAGACATTTGTTTCAGCCGTTTTTATTTCTGGATTTTTTATCCGTGCTTTCCTATATAGCTAAGTATGAATTCATCTTTAAAGAGTAAAGGCTTCTATGCTCACTGAAATTTCGGTTCGCGGCGCACGCGAGCATAACTTGCAAAATGTCGATATTGACATGCCACGCGACAAGCTGATTGTTGTCACAGGCCTGTCTGGCTCGGGCAAATCATCGCTGGCGTTTGATACGATTTATGCCGAAGGACAACGCCGCTATGTCGAAAGCCTGTCAGCCTATGCGCGCCAGTTTTTGGAACTCATGCAAAAGCCCGATGTTGATTCAATCGAGGGCCTCTCCCCCGCCATTTCAATCGAGCAAAAAACCACCAGCCGCAACCCGCGCTCCACGGTCGGCACAGTCACTGAAATTTATGACTACATGCGCTTGCTATGGGCGCGTGTCGGCATCCCCTATTCCCCCGCCACAGGCAAGCCGATCCAAAGCCAATCAATCAGCGAGATGGTTGACCGCATCATGACCATGGAAGACGGCACGCGGCTTTATATCATGGCGCCGATCGTGCGCGGGCGCAAAGGCGAATACCGAAAAGAATTCAGAGAGTTACAAGCCAAGGGCTTCCAGCGCATCCGCGTGGACGGCACGCTTTATGAAATTGACGAAGTGCCTGCGCTCGATAAAAAATTAAAGCACGATATTGAAGTGGTCGTTGACCGCCTTGTTTTGCGCGAAGATATGGGTAACCGTTTGGCGGATTCGGTGGAAACCGCCGTGCGCCTCACGGATGGCTTGCTGATCGCCGAGAACGCCGACACGGGCGAGAAAACCATGATGAGCGAGAAATTCGCCTGTCCTGTTTCTGGCTTCACCATTGCCGAAATTGAACCGCGCCTGTTCTCCTTCAACAGCCCGCACGGCGCTTGCCCGACATGCGATGGTTTGGGGATGAAGCTTTTGTTTGCGACTGAGCTTGTTGTGCCTGACACTTCCAAATCTCTCGCGCAAGGCGCGGTCGTGCCGTGGTCAAAGAATTTTGCGCCGTTTTATATGCAAGCCTTAGAAGCTGTGGCCAAGTTCTACGGCTTTAAAATGAGCACGCCGTGGGAAAAACTGAAACCCGAACATCAGGATATTTTGCTTTATGGCTCAGGCAAAGAAATCATCCCGACCACGTACAAAAGCAAAAACGAAAGCACATGGAACAGCAACAAACCCTTTGAAGGCGTGATTCGAAACCTTGAGCGCCGTATGCTGGAAACCGATTCAAATTCCACGCGCGATGATTTATCGCAATATCAATCAAGCGCGCCTTGCGAAGTGTGCGAAGGCTATCGCCTCAGACCCGAGGCGTTAGCGGTAAAAATCGCAGGCAAACATATTAGCCAAGCGGCAGAGGCTGGCATTTCTGAAGCGCATGACTGGTTCAAAAACCTGAAAAACGAGTTGACCGACCAGCAATTTGCCATCGGCGAGCGTATCTTAAAAGAGATCAACGAGCGCCTCACCTTCTTAATGAATGTCGGGCTTGATTATCTCACGCTATCGCGCGCTTCAGGCACACTTTCGGGCGGCGAAAGCCAGCGTATTCGCCTCGCCAGCCAGATCGGCAGTGGCTTAACAGGCGTTTTATATGTTCTGGATGAGCCGTCCATCGGCCTGCACCAGCGCGATAATAATCGCCTTTTGGAAACGCTCAAACGCTTGCGCGATCTAGGTAACACTGTGCTTGTAGTCGAGCATGATGAAGACGCCATCCGAAGTTCCGACTATCTGATTGATATGGGCCCCGGCGCGGGCGTGAATGGTGGCACAATTGTCGCGCACGGAAAGCCCGAAGAGGTTATGAAATGCGCCGAAAGCTTGACCGCGCAATATTTAACAGGCAAGCGCTCTGTCCCTATCCCCGAAAAGCGCCGCAAAGGCAAAAAGGGCAAAGAACTAAAAGTGATCGGCGCAAGCGGTCATAATTTACAAAATATTACCGCCGCCATTCCGCTTGGCACGTTTACTTGTGTCACAGGCGTGTCAGGCAGCGGGAAATCCACTTTCACCATCGAAACCTTGTTTAAAGGCGTGAGCAAACGTTTGATGAGAACCCGCGCTAATCCGCTGCCGTGCGAAGACATTACGGGTTTGGAATTCATCGACAAAGTGATCGACATCGACCAATCCCCCATCGGCCGCACACCCCGCTCTAACCCCGCCACTTACACTGGCGCGTTCGGCCCTATCCGCGAGTGGTTTGCGGGCTTGCCTGAATCAAAAGCGCGGGGCTATAAACCAGGGCGTTTTTCCTTCAACGTCAAAGGCGGGCGCTGTGAATCTTGCCAAGGCGATGGCTTGATTAAAATCGAGATGCATTTCTTGCCTGATGTTTATGTGACTTGCGATGCCTGCGAAGGCAAGCGCTATAACCGCGAAACCTTAGAAGTGAAATTCAAAGACAAAAATATCGCCGATATATTGGCGATGACAATTGATGAATCCGCTGAATTCTTCAAAGCTGTCCCCTCCATCCGCGATAAAATGGAAACGCTGAAATCAGTCGGCCTGACCTATTTAAAAGTCGGCCAACAAGCCACCACCCTTTCAGGCGGCGAAGCACAGCGCGTCAAGCTTGCCAAAGAGCTTTCCAAGCGCTCGACAGGAAAAACGCTCTATATACTTGATGAGCCGACAACAGGGCTTCATTTTGAAGATGTCCGTAAATTGATGGAAGTGTTGCAGCGCCTTGTTGACCAAGGCAATACGGTGATTGTGATCGAGCATAATTTAGAAGTGATCAAAACCGCGGATTACATCATCGATATCGGCCCTGAAGGCGGCCACAAAGGCGGGCGCGTTGTTGCAAAGGGCACGCCTGAAGATATTTGCGCCACCCCTGAAAGCTTCACGGGGCAATATCTCGCGCCGATTTTAGGGATCAATACATCACAAAAGAAAAGTGCTTAATCTTTACGATTATTCTTATTTAGGATGCGGCGCGGGCTTGCCCTGCGGCGATTCTCCCGACTTTGTATTATCACTTTCCGCCGCTTCGGCGTCTCTTGCCTTGCGCCCTAAGGAGCGCAAATTTTGATCGATCTTGGAACTCTCTTCGGCTTCCTGCTCATCAATCATCTTTTGCGCCTGCGTTTCAATTTCTTCCGTAATTTCTTCAATCGTCGTGCGGGTTGAGAAATAACGACAGAGCAATGTCTCAAAACTAACGCGGTCAATATGGCCTGATGAAAATCCGGCGCGATTGACGATTTCATCGTTCTTATTATCGCTTAAAAACGCGGCATATGTTTGATCCATCATCGCCACATTGCTTGGCGCTTCCAGCGTACCTTCAAAATCAGGGCGCGGGTTGCGGGCTTTCACGTTAAAATAGCCTGCCAGCGTTTTATCAATGCCGCACACATGCGACAAATAAGCGGGATCAATCTTTGCCTTTAAACCCATCTGCATCATTACATCGCGGCGCAAGGATGACGGGCCGTCAATGTGATCCGCTTCAAAATCTTCCAAAACATTTGAAATATCGGCGGCGCATTGGCTTAAATATCCGGCCATAATGGCTTGTGCGCGGACATCGCGCTCAATGCCATCATAAGTGCTGTCATTTTCGGCATGTTTAGCAAAAATGCCAATCGGCCCTTCCAAAAGGCGGGTTGTTTCATCAACCGTGGCTTCAAAAGCTTTGGTATAATTCAGAACAGATTGACGTAAATTCAGTTTCACAGCCATTTCGATAATATCGGCGGCCTGACCGCTCGGCAAAGCGCGCGCAAACGAATTTAAAAAGCGCTCGTCTTTTAATTTGCCGACAAATTCATCCTGAAATTTATCGAGATCAAGGCCACTGCGACTGCGGTCGGTCATGATACTACCAAGCGTGCGTCTTTCTTGATACATTCCTGCTTGCTTATAATATTGATCGCCAAGCTGTGATAGTTCCTGTTTCAGAACATTCTGCTCTTCTCGCACCTCCTCATGCTCGATCATATCGCGAAAGCAATCGGCAGGCATAAAGCCATTATGGGTGCGGCGACCAAATTCGCGGCCATAGGCTTTCACGATCTTGGCAGCCTCTTGGTAATTGCCTCTGGATAAAAAACCTTCGGCTTCGATGCGGTCTTTGTTATTCAGCGTGAGAAGATAGCGGCGCAGGCCTTCATTGGCTTCACGAATAAACTCCATCCGCACATCAAGCGTTTGGGTGCGTTCTGATACTTTATCAAGCGCACTTTCCTTCGCGCGAAGCTCTTTTTCCTGCTTGCCTAGACTGCGCAAGAGAACATCGGTTGAACCATGTTCGCTTTCAATTTTTTGTAAGCGAACATGCGCCGCAACTTTTTGGGCTGTGTCGGCAAATGTTTTGCCGCCTTTACTATCTCCCGTACTATCCCAAGCGGCGGCTTCAATGGCGCGGTAAAATTCGGGGCTAGCATCACGGGTCATGAATTTTTTGACTTCACGCGACAGCGCCCCCGCCAGATCATCCTGCGCGGCCTGCACATCTTGCGTCACATTATTGAGAACTTTGTTCGCGCGGCGTTGCAACACCAATATATCATGGTGCCTGTCCTGCAGTGTCAGAACATTTGGCGGTTGCACGATTGATTTTGTCGGCGTCTTTGTCTCTGTCATATTATCCACGGGCTAAATCGTTAAAAAGCTTTGTTCTCTATTGTAAGGCGGGCTTAAAGCCGCCAGAGATTATATGCATTATGGATAACACAGCCCTCTAAAAACACGCAAGTGTTTTTGACATAAGAACAGAGCCTATATTTTAATAAGTGGCTTTTTATAAAAACATTCGCCAAGCTCTAAAATACCGCCCGACAGACTTTGCGGGTCTTCATCATCAATAATGTAAAAATCGAGCGCGCTGTCTTTGGGCACAAAAGGCGTTGCCGCCGCCCCTGCAATATCAAAAATACGCGGATTTTCTTTGCCCTCTTCAAACACAACCCCAATCACAAGCGACTCTCGTTGCCCTTCTTCATATTGAAACAGCGCCAGATACGCCGCCTGCACATATGGATATTTCACAAAAACATCCGATAAAGCTTTTTTCAAATCAAGCGGGTCATCTTCAGGCAGACCGATCATAATCTCTGTCCCCTCTTCCATCGTGATGGAATCAGAGCCGAAATGATCGAGAATATTCTCAATTTCCTCAGGCACCAAAACCATACAAAAATCGCTGGCGGGGTTAATCACGACTTCATTCGCGCTGATAAGCGACAATAAATCCCAACCCGACATTGTGCCGCATGCCATATCTTCGGCAACATAATTTTCCATTTCAATGCGCGAGGTGAAAACAGCTGTAAACACAGCGCCATCCTCAGTTTCACCATGCAAAATCTGCACCTGCTCATCTTTTTCCAAAATGCGCTGGCTGTCATTTGCAGGAATTTCACCACCAGTTAAAAAGAAAATATCTTCGGACAAAAACTGCGCATAAAAATCGCCCAATAATTGTTGCTCGTCATTATTCTTTTCCCCCAGAATAATTTCCAGTTTTGTCTCTAAGCTAGTTTGAGTCATGCGCGCTCCCTTTGAAAGATGATTTCAAAGCAAGATAAAGCAAAACCAGCAAAATTAAAGAAGAAAAAAATGGTGCGGGTGGTCGGACTTGAACCGACACGTCCAAAGGACACTGGATTTTGAATCCAGCGCGTCTACCAATTCCACCACACCCGCATTTGATATTTGTAACGGTGAAAAGACGTGAAACGCAATATAACCATTTTAAAATCAGAATCAAGACCGATTTGTTCTTATTGGGGACGGCGTAAAATTTACGCCGTCCCCGAAAGCCAAATTACGATAGGGTTTAATTCCTGACACAGCGAACGGATAAGCTAGAAAGTCTATTCGTGAACATAACAAAGCCAGTACTGAAAGGGATTGCCTCCGCATCATTGAAAGCCGTCTGTGTGGAAGACCAATAGCGCCCGGCAGGAAACGACCCACTTCTATCAAATTCAAAGCTTTCACCCGGCGTAACCGCAGAAACCCCATCGTCAGCAAGATTCTCATAAAGTTCGTCCAGCTCACGGCCGGCTGGTAAGAACCACGCTGCACCTAAATTACGGCAAGCTTGGGCTGCGGGGTGCGCGGCCAACCCCGCAAACGCCATAGCATCTGTATTGGTTACGCCATCAGATGTATTTGTGCCTACAGTGTCAGTATCGGATGTTTTCCACTGTAGTCCGCTCCGCGTTCCCGTACAGGCTGTGCCATCCCAGCTTTGACCTATATCACAGCGCGCCGCATATATATTGACGCCGCCCACTGTCGTGCCTGCATAAACTGCGCCATCGGGCATGACACAACCCTCATTGCCGCCACTTGGAGTGGCAGGACATATATTACCTGCGGTCACATCCCATTGGTCGCTTACTGTACCGACTGTGACGGTGGCGCTGCTTATCGTATTAATTGCCGCATTACTAGTCAGGCGCAGCTCTAAACTCTGGCCGTCTGTGATGTTGCCGGTTGTACCCCATGTGCCGCCGTTGATGCGGAATTGCGGGCTGCCTGCGCCCGTGATGCTTATGGCGGTGGCGGTGTTAATGCCGCTGATCGTCAAGCTGTTCGATGTAATCTGCGTTGAAACCGCAACGCCTGTTTGGTCAGTAAAGTCAAACGCAACAGGCGTTGTGTCAAGCGGCGTATCGTTTCGGACACAGCGGACGGACCGGTCATTGTCCTTAATGTTGAAAAACCGTATGCCAGAACTGAAATTCTGATTCCACGAACTGGAGAAGTTTCTCTCAGAGGAAGCCCAGTAGCGCCCTGCGGGAAGCGCTCCACTTATGTCAAATTGAAAGCTATCTCCAGGCGTTACCGCCCCTCCATCATCATCGCCAAGATTGGTATAAAGCTCATCCAGCTCATCTAGAGCAGGCAGATACCATGCCGCACCCAGATTACGACAGGCTTGCGCCGCAGGGTGCGCGGCAAGCCCGGCAACCGCCATTGCGTCTGTATTCGCAACGCCGTCGGTAACGCTACCTGTGCCTGCGGTAACAGTACTGGATGTTTTCCACTCTAATGCACTGCGCGTTCCGGTACAGACAGCGCCATCCCAGCTTTGGCCAACATCACAGCGCGCCGCAAATAAACGAGCGCCCCCCACTGTCGTCCCCGCATACACCGCACCGTCTGGCATAATACAGCCCTCGTCTCCGCCGGATGGCGTTATGGGGCAATCATTTGTCGTCGTCACATCCCACTGGTCACTCACTGTGCCAACAGTGACAGTTGCGCTGTTCATCGTATTATTTGCCGCGTTGCTGGTCAGGCGTACGCGTAAATTTTGGCCGTTAAATATGGTTCCGGATGTTGCCCACGCGCCACTTCCAATTCTGATTTGTGGTGAGCCGTCGCCCGTAACCGAAACTGATGTCGGGCCTGTAATGCCACTAATGGAAAGTGTATTAGAGGTGATTTGTGTTGAAACTGCCACGCCCGTTTGATCAGTAAAGTTAAAGGCAGTTGGTGTATAGTCAAGCGCAACGCCCGTGCGAACACAGCGGATGCGATAATTATCGTCTTTATCACGATTTGAATTGTTGCCACTATCAAAATTCATAGTGCGACCGTTGTTGTTACTGCTCTCGGATGATGTCCAATAAGATGCGCTAGCGAACCCGCCGATTGCAACGCGGTTTGTATATTGCTCATGCGCTTCGTTTTGTGCGGGCAAGTACCAGTCGCTATGGCCGTGGGCGGTTAGACCTTCACAATGTTCCGCCGCCCCGTAAGGTGCAGGCGAGCCCGTGCCATTCAGACTGACCAAAAATGCGGTGTTAAATGCGCCCGTATCACATGTCCCTGAACCGCCCGGTGAATCCGTTCCACAATTACTCATCGCTGTATCGACATAATTGGTTGAGTTATCGTTCCAGCGGAACTGGCCTGCATCCGCAGGGGTTGTGTACATCGCAACATTGCCATCAGGACTTTCGCCTGCATAAACCGAACCATCGGGCATAATACAGCCCTCGTCGCCACCAGACGGCACACCCGGACAACTATTGACAATTGTTGTGGTCACATCCCACTGATCGCTTACCGTACCAACCGTGACAGTCGCACTGTTCAGGGTGCTGTTTGCCGCGTTGCTGGTCAAGCGCAGCTCTAGTGTCTGGCCGTCTGTGATGTTGCCGGTTGTTCCCCATGTGCCGCCATTGATGCGGAATTGCGGGGTGCCATCGCCCGTAATGCTCACGGCGGTGGCGGTGTTGATGCCGCTTATGGTTAAGCTGTCCGATGTAATCTGCGTTGAAACCGCAACGCCTGTCTGGTCGGTGAAGTTAAAGGCAACGGGCGTTGTATCAGGCGGCGTGTCTTAACGGACACAGCGGACGGAAAGATCATTGGACTTACTGCCATTATTTGGGTCCCCGTCCGTAAATCTTATCGGCCAGGCATTGCCGTTATTTCGTTCTGAAGACGACCAGTAGCGCGCAGGATTGCCAGTGCCGGTCATATTAAAGCCGCCGATGGCTATACGGTGGATAAAGAGATTGTTTAATTCACTGCGCGCGGGCAAATACCAGTCGCTATGACCATGCGCCGTGAGCGCGTCACAATGGCGCGCCGCTTCATAAGGAGCAGGAGACGGATTTGTGCCTAAACCAACCAGTAAGGCCGTGTTCGCCTGCCCCGTATCACAAGAAAGCTCTGTAACATCACAATTGCTCATCGCCGTATCAAAATTATTAGCAGAGCCATCATTCCAGGTGAACTGCACCGCATCCGCAGGGGTTGTGAACATAGCGACGTTGCCGTCAAGGCTTTCCCCTGCGTAAATCGAGCCATCTGGCATGATACAGCCTTCATCGCCATTTGATGGTGTGGTGGGGCAATTGTTTAGGAGTGTTGTCACATCCCACTGATCGGTGAGTGTGCCGACTGTGATTGTGGCGCTGTGGAGTGTGTTAAAGGCGGCGTTGCTGGTTAGGCGCAGTTCTAACACTTGACTGGCAAGGATATTGCCGCTTGTGACCCATGCGCCGCCGTCGATGCGGAATTCGGGGGTACCGTCGCCTGTTATGCTTACGGCAGTGGCGGTGTCGATGCCCGTGATTGTGACAGGAGCAGAGACGATTTGGCTGGCGAGGGCAACGCCTGTTTGGTCGATGAAGTTAAAGGCTTCGGGCGCTGTATCCAATGGGCGCGTTTTGCGGACACAGCGGACGGATAGGCTTTCTCCTTTAATTTGTTCAACCTGCCCACCATTATCAATATGCTGTCCCCAAGCGGCATCTTCAGCGTCCTCAGACGATGACCAATACCAAGCAGACATGTGCATGGCGGTTATTTTAAAGCCGCCGATTGCCAGACGATTAAGGTACAGTTCGTTTAGTTCGGATCGTGCCGGAAGATACCAGTCGCTATAGCCATGAGCTGTCAAATTTGCACACCACAACGCCGCAACATGGGGCGCAGGGGATGGGCTTGTGCCAAAAGTGCCAAGAAAGGCCGTGTTGGCGGCGCCCGTGTTGCACGATGCTTCTGCCGTATCGCAATTTGCCATCGCCGTATCAAAATCAAGTCCTAAACCGTCATCCCAAGTGAATACGCCGCTTTCATCCGCAGGCGTTGTATAAATGGTTGTGCCGCCGTCAAGGCTTGTGCCTGCGTTTACGCTGCCGTCATCACAGACATCGCCGATATTGGGGCAGCCTGTTGGCTCTGCGCCCGGAATGGCGGCAAGTTGGCCGAGCGCCACCCATTTATCGCCATCGCAATATTGCATGACGCGGTGGGAAATATTGTAAAGCATCTGGCTTTGTGTGCCGGGCGGGTTAAAGCACCCGCTTCCGCCGCCGCCACCGGGCTGGGCGGCCATGGATGTCCACTCCGTGCCATTGCAAAACTGTGGAACGCGTGAAGAGGAGTTATATTGTATCGCGCCTGTTTCGGTGCAAGGGTTAGCGACGATGTTTTTACGGACACATCTCAAGGATGCAGGGTTACGTTTTTGAGATGATGATTGGCCGCCACCATCAAAGTTTTGAATCCATGAGTGATTGTCACTTCTTTCTGATGAAGATAAATAACGCCCACTAGGAAAATCTCCCGTTAGATCAAACCCGTTGATGGCCAATCGGTTTGTGTACAAAACATCCAATTCATTTATGGAGGGCAAATACCAGTTACTATGTGTATGGGCGGTTAAACCATCACAGTGCCTTGCAGCCTCGTATGGCGCAGGAGACGTGGTTATCCCTAACGAAACCAGAAAATTTGTGTTTGCCGTGCCAGTGTCACACGAAGCTTCTGTAAGAGCGGGAGTGCAGTTCTCCATCGTAGTATCATCCCAATTTGACGTGCCATCATTCCAGCTGAATGTGCCTGTTTCATCTGCAGGAGTCGTAAATATTCGCTCGCCAGTATTACGATCCAAGCCTGCGAAGACAGAGCCGTCATTGCAAACATTGCCTACGATCGGGCAGTCCGTAATGATTGGGCGCCCCCCCACGAGCCCCAGCCAGTTTGAGCCATTGCAATATTGAAGGATGTTTTGGGAGCTGTTATAAACCACCTCGCCTTCCACGCCTACTGGCAGAGTGCAGGCATTTGCGGCTTTTGGAGTCGCGAAGATAACCAAGGCGAATACGCACAAGAATATATGAAATATATGGCGCGTTGGCACGGGCTTCATCCGTGATTACCCCTCGTTATTTGGTGCTGGTTTAGTGTTCGCAAGTTCGCGGCGGCGGCGCATAATGATAATGTTTGCGCCCATCAAGAGCAAGCCCATCATGAACATACCGACCACCATGGCTCCGAACATTATAGGCCCGACCTGCGCGCGATCAATGCCAAAGCCTGTGTGGGCTTTGAGGGCGTTGACCTCTTTCATCAAGTCTTTATGCATGCTCGATTGCGCCAATTTCATCTCGGAAAGTTCGGCGCGCAGGGCGTCGTTCTCGGCCTTCAATGATTTGGTTGTTTCGATCAGCGGCGCGATAAAGCCGACATAATTAACCGATTTGGTCTGCATTTCATCATTGGCTGTTTTCACAAGCTCAGGGAACAATGGCTCCACTTCCTGCGCCATGACGCCATATTCAATGCGGCGGTTTTCATCACCAATCATGCTGAATGTATAGGTGTCGATCTGGGTCAAACGCTCAAGCACATTGGCGGGATCAAGCATCTGGATATCTGTCTTCAAACGACGATCCGAAACATCGGTGATGGTTCCTGTATATTCAATATCACCCGTAACATCCAAAGCCACATCCGGTGAATCGTTGCCAATACCGATATAGTCGTTGGCGAGGTCGCCATAAATGCTGTTGCCGATATTCAAGTGGTTTGATGTTGTGGCTATTGGTGTTTCGGTACCTTCACCGATAAGAATGTTGCTGCTGCCCGACGTTAAAAGTGATCCTGATCTTGCGCCAAGAACCACGTTAAAACTACCGCTGGTAAAGCTTTCCAAAACATCACGCCCCAAAGCTACGTTATGTTCGCCAGATGCAATTATTCTCATCGCATCATTGCCTATCGCTGTATTTGCAAAGGCAGTTGTCGTGGCAGACATCGCTCTAGAGCCGATCGCTGTGTTGGTGTTGCCTGATGTGGCTCCGCCGAGTGTAGAAAAACCTACGGCGGTATTATCGCTGCCAGCATCATTGGTCATAGAATCAGCACCAACAGATGTCACGCGAAGGCCACCCGAAGCATTAGAGCCCAATAATAAGCGTGTAGAGTCTCTTGTTCCGTCAGCCAGACTGTCAATATCGAGACGCACATCAACCCATTCACCGCCACTTCTGAAAAGAATATCATTTGGCTGCGCATTCGTAATTGTCACGTCGGCAAGGTCATTTAAATTCGTACTTGCGACCGTTGCAATTTCTGTCCATGAACCGCTGGTGGCGCAGGCGAAGAAGGTGTCGTTTGCGCTATTATAGTGAATCGCGCCTTCGCGGTTTGCATCACAAGCCTCGCCGCCGTACGCCATGCGGATTGTACCATCGACATCCAAACGTGTATCAGGCGTTGTTGTGCCTAAACCAAGATTGTCGGATGCATCAAGGCGCATCGCTTCTGTGGCGTTGCGCGCAAAGATCATATTGGCGGCGCTGTTACCGCTATCGACTGTGAAGTCACCTGTGCCCGCACCTGTTAATGCGCCGCTCGCGAACGAGCCGTTTACGCCCGCCGCGCCAAGGTTAAGGGCTGTGCCTGTGACAGTTGTGCCAGCGAACGTGCCACCGCTAAACGCTGTGCCTGTAATCGTCGTGCCGGCGATAGTACCGCCATTAATGATGTTGTTATTGTCAAGATCAAGCGCTTGAGTCGCTGTATGGCTTCCTAGATTATCGCCGCCACCTGTTGCTAAAGCAACCCAGCCGCCAGCTGTAGCACAAGCGAAGAATGTATCGTTACTGCTATCATAGTGAATAGCGCCTTCGCGGTTGCCATCACACGCCTCGCCGCCGTAAGCCATGCGGATTGTGCCGTTCACATCAAGGCGCGTTTGCGACGAAGCTGTGCCAAGACCGAGATTGTCTGAGGCATCGAGGCGCATCGCCTCTGTGCCGTCGCGTGCAAAAATCATGTTGGCGGCGCTGTTGCCGCTATCGACCGTGAAGTTGCCTGTGCCTGCGCCTGTTAATGCGCCGCTAGCGAACGAGCCATCAACGCCTGCCGCGCCAAGATTGAAGCCTGTGCCTGTCATTGTTGTGCCTGTTATGGTCGTGCCGGCGAACGTGCCACCGCTAAACGCTGTGCCTGTAATCGTCGTACCAGCGATGGTGCCGCCATTTGTAATGTTGTTATTGTCAAGATCAAGCGCTTGGGTCGCGGTATGGTTACCAAGATTATCGCCCGTTGCCGCCGTGGTTAACGCAACCCAGCCGCCGCTTGTGGCGCAAGCATAAAATGTATCATCACTGCTGTCATAATGAATCGCACCTTCGCGGTTGCCATCACACGCCTCGCCGCCATAGGCCATGCGGATTGTGCCGTCAACCTCAAGGCGCGTATTTGCAACCGCCATACCAAGGCCGACATAACCAGTAACGTTATCGACATATAAATCAGGATTGCTTTGTCGCGATGAGCTTCCTAATAGACCAATACCGTCCAGCCCTAACTCTGAGATATAGCCAGGATCACCATTAGCATTTTGATCCATTGCGATACCGCCAAAATCAATATGTAAAGCCACAAGGCTCTCTATTGCTCTTTCAATATAGACCAGCCCATCTGTGTAAACATATATACCTTCATCACCACCATCACCAGAAAGCCAGTGCGTGCCCAGCTGAACATTTTGCGTCGCTGTATGATCGCCTAAATTATCCGCGCCTGTTGTGAGTGGCAGAAATTCGACCGCATCACCAGCGGCGTTCACGCCCAAAAGGCGGCTGGCAACAAAGGTGTTTGGTGTGTCGGACAGGCCGATGAAATCTGTTACGGTTGCGGCATATGTTGGGGCATCGCCCGTTGTCATGCCGAAAAAGAGGCTATTGCCGACACGCACGTTACCATTAACATCAAGCTCTTGTGTTGGCGTGCTTGTGCCGATACCGACACGGCCTGCGCTTGTGAACACTAGATTCGGGTTAGAGCCGAGCGCGCCGCCGCTATTGAAGATAATTTCTGTGTTTGCACCCGGCGCTGTGATCGTGCCGCCCGCAACGTCAGAGGCTAAGAAACAGTTTGCGCCGAAATCATCACAATATTGCTGCGCGCCGACATTGCCGGCAACATCAATGGCGAGCGATGGGTTACTAACCACTAAATTTGTTGCGGAATCGTTTGGGTCAATCACCAAACGACCACCCGCCAAAAGCATTGTGTTGGGGGCGTTCAAATCCACGCCGTCTTGCGCGCCCATGAAAATACCGAACGAGTTTGCGCCTGTTACAGTGGGGGCCGTTGCCGCGCCGCTACCAAGACCAAAGGCGAAGCTGTTCGCCCCTTCAGCGCTCGCGCTATCACCAAGGGCGACAGATGTCGTACCGCTGGCGAGCGTATCACGCCCCATGGCGATGGAGCGATCACCGACATTAGAATTATCCCACTGATCGCCTGAAACTGTGCCGACGCGGAACGCGCCTGCGCTTGTATACCAAAGGAAGCGCGTTCCTGCGCCCACAAGTGAGGAGGCCGAAGAGTAATTTAAATCTTGCCCCGCATCCATGAAAAAGGCGAGATTATCGTAATGTATATAACCGCTACCATCGTCCCATAAACCGCCTGTACCTGTACCACCACCGCCAGATGCGCCAATAACTTCCCATATATTTGTTGTGTCCGAGCAAATCAATAATTCATCATTGCCACTATATGAAATTGCGCCGCCGAGCGAGCAAGCCGCGCCAGACACCATCGACATATCGCGCAAGCGAATAACGCCGCCAATATCAACATCCGTTGTCGGCGAACCTGCAAGGTTAATACCAATATCCCCTGCCTGATCAATTTCAAGGCGCGTGTCGCCCGCTGTTCGAAGTTGTAAATTATTGCCGTCAAAGAACATGCCCTCAGGGTCCGCGCCGCCATTATAATCAATAAAGGCTTCGCCGCGCACAACGCCGCTAATGTCAACGCCATCGTTAATCACAACGTTACTGTCGCTATCTGAAATTGCGCCCGTCAGCACCAACGTGTTTAGGTTCGACCCGTTTGTAACGGTTAAGGTGTCTAACGTTGTTGCACCCGCGCTGAGCCCCGCTAATATAGAGCCACTATTGACGTTAAGGGTTGATGTTATCGTTGTTGCTCCAAGATTAGATGTGCCAGCTGTTAAACCATCTAATGTTGTGTCGCCATCAACATCAAGCGCGCCTGTAACATCCATTGAGGCCGCCGTTGTGCCGCCCAGTGTTGTTGTGCCTGCGGACAAGCTGCCCGCGCTTGTTGCGCCGATAATTGATAAATCAGTGCCGACTGTGACATCGCCCGTTGCTTCAAAATTTGTAACGGTTAGTTGATTTGTCGCACTGCTATAATTTAAAGTAGAGACAGAGCCAAGCGCGTCAGAGCCGTCATTGAACTGAAGATCACCCTCATTACCCGACGCGAGCTCTGCGCCAGCCCCGCCAATATCAACCCAACCTGTTCCTGAATCGCAGATTTGAAGAACCTCTTGCGCTCCACTATTCGTGTCACGGCGTAATGCGCCTTGGTTTGCGCCATTACAAGGGCCTGATGTTGCCTCGGTTGGCAAAAGAATAAGCGCACCGGAGCGCAAATCGAGCTGCGAGCCCGCATTTCCTAAGGTTAAGTTACCGGCAAAATTACCATCACTTTGAAAATTGGCCGTGCCGTCAACGTCAATATTGCGATCAATACCCGCTGTGCTGGGGTCAATCAAAGACCAAAGCCCGCCAGAAGCTGTTACCGCCGCATCATATGTCATTTCTAAAACGATATCATCGCTTGAAACCACCTCAACAGTGTAGCCGGGGTCAGCTTGACATTCTGTTTGGAATTGACGATCAGGGCCTGCGGATACGATCGCGATTACAATGCCGTTACCGGCCGCATCACCACCCAAAAGCGAGGAGTTACAACCAACTGCGCCTATGATCGAACCATGATCCCATGCGCAATAACCATAATCTGTACCCCAAGGATCTTGTCTTGTAGAGCCTATTGCCGCAGGAATACACCCGCCACCTGTTAAGCCGTTAGCACAGTTTTGAAAGGGGTTCGGCTCAATGAACGTATCTGAATCGCAGTCACCATCGAGAGGCTGGTTTGCTGCCTCAAGCATTGCAAGCCTTTGGGCGATTTGCATTTGGGCTTCGGCTTTGGCGTTTTGGTTTAGTTTGATAACGGTGCCCACAGGCCCGCGCATGAGTGTGGAGGTGGAAACGCCAACAACCCCGACCAAGGCCACCGCGCCAAACAGCGTGAAGAAGATGTTACCAGCTTGACTGCGTTTTTGATTGCCAGATTGAATGTTTGGTTGAATATTTGATTGAATATGCGACTTTGAGCCTTTGACAGCATAATGCGTCAAACCAATCTTTTGTCTCAGCCAATTAAAAATCAAGGCACCCTCCAAAGTCAATTACACGTTTTTGTACGCTTTTTGCGCCGTGTTAGTCTGTTCATTTAAATGACGAAGATCATGTGGTCGCTTTTGCATGGCCTATTCAATCATTACCGCGAACGTAAATATACATTGTTAATTTTTTCACGAATTGATTAATATATTCATAGCGAACCCTTAACAAAGTCTTACTTCGATCAAGTTTATATAAAATTTTATCCATCAAAAACGCGCCGTTTCGATATGGACGTAAAAACACAAAGCTCAGACGACAGCCTTTATCAGCTGTCAAAAATAAGAGATAAGTGAACCATTTATACGCAAAATACTTTACATCACATCGTTATAATATGGTTCAAGTAATGACCCTATTATACTGTAAACAAACAAAAAATCAATCTGTGCCTATGATTGTAATTTAACTGTCCAATAAAATTCGCAGCACAACTTTATCCGCCACAAAATCAACTGATTTTTTGCCTTTTTTAGGAATCGGAATACCCAAACTGCGGCACATCAGCATTAATGACGCCGCGACAAAATCGCGCTAAATTTCAATTTCTTTTTCTTCGTTTAATTGCGGATTTTGAATTTTGATCGTAATCTGACTCTTATCGCCTGCTGTTGGCCCAATCGCTACAATCGTTCCTGCAGGCGGCTTACGAATTTCTTTTTGAACACAAAGCGTATAAATCGCCTTGTATGCTTCGTCATAACGAAAAATGAGTCGTCTGTCTTCGGTCGGCATATTGTTGTAATTTTCAGCTTGTTATCTTTCCCGAACCATAACATTATCGAGATATCATGCAAAACGATAATGACAGTTTCACACAAATTCGTAGCCTTGCCGATGTTCTTGAGGATATGCGCAAGACCCTTACGGATTCTGTGAGCGGGCATGACAACAAAGATTGCGCTGCGCCAGAGACAACCAGCCTTGATCGATTGCTTGAAATCATGCATGAACGCGGCCTTGCGATGATTGTGTTTTTCTTCGCCATTCCGATGGCACTGCCCATACCCGTGCCGCCGGGTATTAACATTTTAATGGCGACGCCTTTATTGTTTTTAACGGCGCAACAGGCGATCGGCGCGAAACAAGTCTATTTGCCGCAAAAAATTCGTACAAAAACGTTAAAGACAAAAAATCTTATCGGCTTTATCCAGATTGTCATCCCATGGATCAAGCGGATCGAATATTTTTCAAAGCCAAGGCTGGCGTTTTTAACACAGCCGCTTATTTCGCGCTTGTTTGGCTTGTGCGGCTTTATCATGGCGCTCAGCGTGTGCATCCCCCTGCCCTTAACAAATACCGCGCCTAGTTTTGGTATTGCGCTTATGGCGCTTGGGTTTATGATGCGTGATGGCTTGTTGCTTTTGGCTGGGTGCTTGTGGGGTATGGCGTGGATTGCTTTACTGATGACCGCCATTCTTATATTCGGCCCCGAAGCCTTTGATATTATTAAAGAGACTGTGAAAGGATTATTTATATGAACATGATAAAAGCACTTTTTGGCAATGCTATCTTTGTTGCCAGCTGTATCTTTTTATTCTCAATTCTCTCGCTTTTCTCTGCGTTGATTGCGGAATATGTTTATGGCATGCAGCCTTGTATTTTATGCATGTATCAACGCTATGCGTTTGCCTCCACAGCCCTGCTATCGTTTGGCGCGCTGGCGGTTTTGTTCAGCCCTTCCGGCTTAAAAATATCCAGCGCCTTGGTCGCCATCTGTGGCCTTGCGTTTTTGGCAGGCGGCGCGCTGGCGTTTCACCATGTTGGCGTTGAACAAAGATGGTGGGTGTCTATTTTCGAGGAATGCGCCGCACCGTTTGACATTGCAGGAAGCACAGATTTAATGAACCTGATTGAAGCCGCCCCCGCTGTCAGATGTGAGGACATTCCGTGGCAAGACCCTATTTTGGGAATTTCAATGGCGGGCTATAATGCGATCATCTCGCCGATTGCCGGCATTATCAGCTTAGTAGCCTCTGTTTGCATCTGGAAACGGGCGATACCGGCACAGCAATCTTAGATTTGATCGAGTTCCGTATCCCAATATAAAAAATCGCCCCAGCTTTCGTGAAGAAAGTTAGGGGGGAATTTACGGCCATTATATTGAAGTTCGTAAATGGAAGGCTCAACGGGTTTTATTTGAGGGTGCATGCCCGCATCTTTGCAAGACTGGCTTCCTTTGCGCAGATTACAGGTGCGACACGCTGTCACGATGTTATCCCATGCCGTCAGCCCGCCGCGCGCGCGCGGAACAACATGGTCAAATGTTAAATCATGCGCCTTAAAATCATCACTGCAATATTGACACGCAAACCCGTCACGCAAAAACACGTTAAACCGCGTAAAAGCTGGGTTACGCGAAGGTGTTACATACTCCTTTAAGGCCAAAACACTAGGAAGCTTCACTTCAAAACTCGGTGATCTGACTGTGCGTTCATATTCAGAAACAACCACGACAGAATCGCGGAACACTGCCTTAATCGCATCTTGCCATGACCATAACGACAAAGGAAAATAGCTTAACGGCCTAAAATCAGCGTTGAGGATCAAGGCGGGGCATTGTTCAAGTGGTGTATCAAGGCGCATATCGGATCATCCTTTCCAAGGAACACACAAGCAATGTGCATAAAACCTTGGGGCAGGCCAAACCATCTGATTCATTTGGTGCTAACGAATGCTGAGCAACGGTTTAGCCAAATTTCTACTACCATCATTATATCATATCCACTTGTTTTCCCCTAATGATCCACAGTTTCATCCCCTGAATCTGTGGATAATCATTATGGCATTAAAGCTTTGCTAAGAAACGCCGTGCCTGAATCAATTCCGTCGCCGTCAATACTATGCCCAAGGCCATGACAGGCCAATGTGGTGACGGGGAACTCATGCCCTTGCAAAGTGTTCTCGGCCACGCTCATTTGTGAAAACGGCACAACATCATCCGCCGTGCCATGGATTAAGTGTATGGGTACTTCATGTATATCTTTGTCGCCTAAACCTTCCGCGCCAACCAGAGCGCCGGAATAGCCCAGCACACCCGCAAGCGCTTCTTGAAAGCGCGGGGCTGTGTATAAGCTCATCATCGTGCCTTGCGAAAAGCCGACCAGCGCCACTTTGGACGCAGGTAGATCATACGCGGCCATCTGCGCTGTGATATAAGCCGCCAAAATAGGGTGCGCCGCCTCTGCGCCCGCCAATATTTTGGCAGGGTCGCGATCTTGTAAACTGAACCATTGATGGCCAAACGGCGCCATATCGCACGGGAACGGCGCATCGGGGGACAAAAAGATCGTATTTGGTAATGATTTGGCAAAAAATGGCGCTAAAGAGATCAAATCCTGCCCATTACTGCCCAATCCATGGAGTAAAATGACCATGTTTTGCGGTCTCGCGCCCGAAACAGGCTCAAATTTGTAAGTTTTCAGGTATTTTTTGTCATCTAAGATCATTTTTTGCCTTTAAAGTATGATTATTATTTGAATACATGCATTATTATTGTCTTTTTGGTAAAAATACCCTTAGATGTTTCCTATGAATCATCAAAAGACAAACGCCCCACCAGCGATCATTACCAGATTCGCGCCCTCACCAACAGGCCGCCTGCATCTTGGGCATGCGTTTTCCGCAGGCTATGGCTTTTTAAAAGCCCAAAAAGCTGGGGGGCGCTTCATTTTACGGATCGAAGATATCGACCCGCAACGTTGCCATCAAAAATTCGAGGACGGGTTTTATGAAGATTTACGATGGCTCGGCATCACATGGGAAGGCGATGTGCGCCGCCAATCGGATCATATGGATGATTATGCGCGGGCCCTTGAAACACTACAAAATAAGGGGCTGCTCTATCCTTGTTTTTGCTCGCGCAAAGATATTTTAAACAAAACGGGCGATGATATCAACAGTATGGAAGGCCCCGAAGGCCCTCTATATCCCGGTACATGCCGAAAACTATCCACAGAACAATCCACCGAGCTTATTAAAGCTGGTAAGCCATATGCTTTGCGGCTGAAAATGGACAAAGCGGTGCAGTCCATATCAAAAACGCTTTACTGGGTGGACGTAACAAAGGGTGAAATAGAAGCCACCCCGCAGATATTTGGCGATGTTGTGCTGGCGCGCAAAGACACGCCCGTCAGCTATCATCTCTGTGTCACGATTGACGATCACCTGCAAAATATTACCCATGTCACGCGCGGCATAGATTTATTTTTCGCCTCACACATCCATCGGCTTTTACAAGAATTGCTGGCGCTTGATGTGCCCGTTTGGGATCATCACGGGCTTTTGCTTGATAAGAGAGAGAGGAAATTTTCTAAATCAGATCAGTCGGTTACAATCCAGAGTTACCGCGAAGAATCAGGCTTATCGCCACGCGATGTTCTCATCATGGCAGGCATTACAGACCCAAATGATATCGCCCTGTTCAACCTCTAAAAAACGCGCTATAATGTCGCTATACGCAACTTTTTGCAATCTCGCCTTTCCTCATCAGGAGCTACTATCATGAATCACGATCTGCTACACATTCAAGGAAAACCTTATGTTTTGGTGCCTTTGCACGAATATCGCGCGCTTCAAAACAACCCCGATGATGGTAGCGATGATTTGCCATCGACGGTTCTGGATTCATTGATAACGGGAACGGCGCACCCTGTGAAAATCTTGCGGACATTTCGCAACATGACACAAGCCGAACTTGCACAAAATGCGGGCATATCGCGCCCCTATTTAACCGAGATCGAAACCGGACGTAAAGATGGCACAGTCAACACAATGCGCGCTCTTGCCAGCGCTTTGGGCGTCGGTGTCGGGCGCTTGGTTGCAGCCTGAGCTATTTTAAAAATGATATGATTTATCATGCGTGAGCGCCGGAATGGCTGTGCGCGCTTTTTCCACCAATGACAAATCAATATCAGCCATGATAACGCACGGCGCATCACCCGCCTCAGCCAAAACATGCCCCCACGGGTCGATAATCATCGAATGCCCATAGGTCTTGCGCGTTCCTTCATGGCTTCCACACTGCGCGGCGGCAATCACAAACGCGCCGTTTTCAATCGCGCGCGCCGTTAATAATGTTTTCCAGTGCGCCTGCCCTGTTGGCACGGTAAAAGCAGCAGGAATGCCGAGAACATTGGCGCCATGATGCGCCAGATCGCGGTAAAGGTAAGGAAAGCGTACATCGTAACAAATCGACATACCGAGTTTGAACTTAGACTCTGCGCATTCAACATCGGCGACTATGGCAGACTCGCCGCCTTGCACAATGCGGCTTTCGCGGTGCGATTCACCTGTCGGTAAATCAACATCAAATAAATGAATTTTATCATAACGCGCGCTCACGATGCCATTTTGGTCAATTACAAAACTACGATTGGCAATTTTATCATCCGACAGCTTCACCGCCATAGAGCCAATATAAAGCGTGACGCTTAACTCCTTGGCAAGCGCGCAAAAAGTGTGAAGCGCCGTATGATCGACCTCTAAAAGACTGGTTTGAAGCTTTAAATCATCCGATGCGCGCATGTGGCAGGTGTTTTCAGGCGTGGCGATAAACACAGCGCCTTGCGCGGCGGCTTGGCGAATAAGCGTTATGGTCTGCTCAAGATTAGCCTGAATATCTGCGCCAACATTTAATTGCACGCACGCAAATTTGATTATATCCATGCCTTTATGCCGCGCTCAACAATGGATCAAGGCCGCCTTTTGCGTCCAGTGCGTGCAACTCGTCGCAGCCGCCAATATGGCGGTCATCAATGAAAATTTGCGGCACAGATTTCGGCCCGCCTGTGCGCTGTACCATCTTGGCGCGCGCCGCATCGTCGCCGTCAATTTTATGTTCTGTGTATGTGACGCCTTTGCTATCCAGCAAAGCTTTTGCGCGAATGCAAAACGGGCATGATGCCCATGTATAAATTTCAATATTGGCCATTTTCAAATGTTCCTTATGCTAGGGTTTTCTTTCATGATAAAAATATCATATCTTTATCAATCTACGTAGAAGGTATTTTCAATTGGGCAAGAACAAAACCATAAAAACAGACATTTTCATCAGCGGCGGCGGCGTGCCGGGCTTTTTGCTTGCCTCTCTTTTGGCGCAAAGCGGCTTTGATGTGACAATCGCCGACCCCGCCCCTTGCAATCCTTACGACCCCGCCACACCAGACGGACGCACAGCCGCGCTGATGGAGCGCTCCATTGAGGCGTTCATAAATGTTGGCGCGTGGGCGCATTGCAAGGATCATGGCGCAGACCTTCAAACATTACGCATCATCGACGACAGCCAAAAAAGCGCAAAAAGCCCGACACAAATCGATTTTAAAGCCAGCGAAATCGCCCGCGCGCGCTTTGGCCGCAATGTGCCAATTTCGGCAATGCGCGCCGCACTTTATGATGTCGCCCAAAAGCACGCCAATATTCATATTTTAAGCGAAGGCTTATATGATTTCACCACTGAAGATAACAGCGTTCGCGCCCGCACAGATAGCGGCACAGAGATAACAGCGCGCCTTATTATCGGCGCAGATGGCCGTCATTCACCCACGCGCAAAATTGCGGGCATTGAATGTAAAACACATGATTATGGCCGCGCGGCCATCACGTGCCTGCTTTCACACACCCAAGATCACGAATATATCTCAACCGAATTTCACCGCCCTTCCGGCCCTTTTACGCTTGTGCCGATGCCGGGGCAAACATCGGCGCTTGTGTGGGTAGACACAACGGATAATATCGAAGCGTTTATGCGCCTGCCGCGCGGCGCATTCATTGACATGATCCAGACCAACAGCCGCGATATTCTGGGCAGTGTTGATTTAATCAGCGATCCGCTCAGCTGGCCGCTCAAGATGCTTAAAGCCAAGCGCCTGACAGCCCCGCGCACTATTTTGATTGCCGAGGCCGCCCATGTTTTAACGCCGCTCGGGGCGCAGGGGCTTAATCTCAGTATTCGTGATGCCACCATATTGGCCGCGCACTTAACAGAGGCCGCCCGAAGCGGCCAAGATATCGGCACGAAAATTGTGCTTGATGGCTACGAAGCCAAACGGCGGCATGATATGAGCCTGCGCGTTATGGGCACACATAGCCTGATGCAGATGGTGACACAAGACAGCGCGGCTGTGTCTTCGCTTCGTAAAATGGGATTAAAAACGCTTGATAAGCTGCCAGCAATCAAAAAGATGCTTATGAATGAGGGGCTTGCCCCGCAATCTTTATAGTAATTTTTATAAAAAAGATAAAAACCTAAGCGCTCTCATAACCGCCGCGCACAACGCGCGCCACTGTCAAAACAGAGATCGTTTCTGCCCCTGCGCTGCGCAAAACTTTACAGCACTCATTCACTGTTGCGCCCGTGGTCAAAACATCATCAACCAAGACAATGTCTTTCCCATCAAGATCGCCTCTATATTTCTCTTTAATATCAAAGACATTACGGACATTTTTATAGCGTTTTTTATACGTCAAATGCCCCTGCACTTTGGTGTGCTTTGTGCGCCGTATCCCATCAACATAACAAGCCGCCCCGCTTTGTTTGGACAAATCCTGCGCCAGCAATGCAGACTGGTTATAGCGCCGCCGTATCAGCCGAAACGGGTGCAATGGCACGGGGATGATGATATCTGCGCGCGTCAACATATCCGCCCCCGCGCGGCGTAGCCAAGGCGTAAAGCTGCGCACTGCATGGGTCTGGTCGCCATTTTTAAACCGCAAAATCAGATCACGGCTTTGATCGTTATAAACCAGCGCGGCGCGCGCCTGATCATATAAAGGCGGCTTGCCCGCGCAAGAGGGGCAAATAAGCCCCTGTTTCGTTTCAAATTCAAACGGTATGCCGCAAATATCGCAAAAAGGCGCGCTGATAAAGGAGAGGTCACGCCACACGGCAGGGCTAATCATGCCGTTGATATCAACAATCTCGCCCGAAACGATGCAGCGCGGCGGTAACACAGCATCCACAAGCTTTATCAAAGGCTGCCTTGCGCCTTGGTAAAGTTTGCTGATTTGCGGGGCAAAAGACATGATTGTTTTTCTTGCTTATTTGCGGTTGTTTCCTTTAAGAATAGGTCTTGTATAAGACTGTTTTACCGCGCGTGAAAGATATTTCGCTATAATGAGCGTACAGACCGAGCAAAAAGCGCAAAAAAAATCCGGTTTGAATACGGTTTTTAAAACCCGCGATCAAACCGAACCACAAGACGCAGCCCGCGACTCTGACCATAAAAACGCGTCAAGCTTGCTGGCGACATATCATCAAAAATACCCTGAATTAAAACATATCCCGCCGCATATCATCCGCAAGGCGTGGTTCACCTTTGCCCATATGATTTTGCCCAAAGGCGCCAAAGTTGTTGATATGGGGTGTGATCCGGAGATGACATTCACTATGGCAACATTTCACCCCGATATCGAATTTATCGGTGTTGACCTTAACAGCCAGATGATTACCGCCGCGCGCCGCAAATATAAGCGCGATAATCTCAGCTTTAAAACAGGCGATATCGCCAAAGGCGCGGGCTTTGAAGCTGAAAGCGTTGATGCGGTGATTAATTCGTTCATTTTACATGAAGTTTACTCGCATCATCAATTTGATGATCGTGTTGTCACCAAAACCTTGGCAGCACATTTTGATATTTTAAAAGCCGAAGGGCTTATGTTTGTACGCGATTTCCCCATGCCCGCGCCCGGTAAATATGTTCAGCTTGAAATGCCCGATATCAAGACAGGCTCGCGCGATGTTAAAACCATGTCTGAAGCCGAGCTGTTATTGCATTATGCTGAAAACGCCAAAATAAAAGCCGACACGCAAGGTATGGGGGATGAAGACATTGAAGGGTTTTTCATCGAAGAATGCCCGCCGCGCTACCCCAAAACACGCCTGTTTCGCCTGCCTTATAAATGGGCGTATGAATTTATTATCCGCAAAGATAATCGCGATGAATGGGATCAAGAAAACGCGAAGGAATATAGCTTTTTTACCAAGCGCGAATTTCGCAAAAATCTGCGCTCGCTTGGCGCGCGCGTTGTTTACAGCACGCCTTATTGGGATGATCGCATTATCAAAGAGCGCTTTTCAGGTCATTTTCGCCTTCTGGATGATAATGGCCAGCCGCTTGGCACGCCGCCAACCAGCTTTATTGCGCTGGCGCAAAAAACAGGACAAGAGCGCAGTTTGCGCCTGCATGAACGCCGCCCCGGTCAGCATGACGATTATAAGCTACAGATCAACGCAATCAAAAATCGTAAAACAGGCGTCATTTCAGATATTGTTAGCACGCCGCTCTCTGTGAGCGAGATTTTGCCCTATCGCATCAGCGCCGAGGGTGAATTGAACGTTTTTGTTCATGATGGCGTGCCGCGCGCACTGGCCAATGCGGTGCCGCGCGCAGGGCGCGAGCTGGATGAGAAAATATGGTCTGGCCATATGATCGAGCCGATCACTATGCCCACCGATAAAATCGCCACATTAGAGGCGCGCTTAAAAGACCATAAAAATGCCAAAGCGTTACAGGAATTTACGCAGGATCATCTCGGCATAAAAGCATCGTCGCAAAACAGGCTTTATGCAGGAAAGCCTTATATCTCAGCGCCTGATTTTATTGATGATATCATCGAAACACGCTATTTCGAAGTGGCGGGCGATCAAGATTCAAGCCTTTGCCTGCCGCAAAGCTTTGATAAATTTCATGAAACATATCACGGCTTTTCCAGCACGCGCCGAATCCGCGAAGTCAGCGCGCAGCGGATTTTGGACGCTATCCATATCGGTATGATTCCCAATGCGCGGCTTGAAATTCAATTACGGCATTTATTTGCCATTCATAAAATGACGCCGCAGAACTGGCTCAAAACGCCCTTGGCGCTTGATGAACAGCGCAAGCCCGAGCGCTTGCTTGATGGTCGTCAATTGGTTGAGGATATGGCGGCCAATGATGCGCGTTTTCAACAAATTAACGGCACGGCGGGGCAATTACGAAACGTCAAATCGTCCTTTGTTGATGAAGCGTTGGTTGATGGCGGGTTTCAGGGCGTGCGCGCCAAAGATATCGAATTTGTCGTTCACGATTCCCACACTGTGAACAAGGCCGTGGTGATCCCGATTAACCGCGAAGCCAAAACAGGGAAGATCATGGCGGGTATGGTCACGGAATATTTGCCCGTGCCGCAGCGCCATAGTGAAACGGGCCTGTCGTTAAGCGCGCCGAGTTTTAATTTGCCGCGTGAAATTAAAGATATTGATAGCGCCAAATTATTCATCGCCAAACAGTTTGATACCACGCCTGATCGTGTGGCGCGTTTGGGCGAAAGTTATTTTTGCCATGTTGGCGTCACGCCCACGCGCATTTTCCCGTTTTACGTCACCGCCCCTGCCGTCACTGAAAGCCCTGCAGGCGGGCCGATACAATTTGCGCCGCTGGATTATATTTATAACGTGCTGGATATTTTATGGTATTGGCGTCATGACGATTGCTTGGTGTCGTGCCTCAACACAGCGTATGAGCAGATGGGCTATGATAATGAGATGGTTTCGGGCTTTTCGCAAAACCAAGACAGCCATTATGACGCCAATATCAAAAACGAACTGACAGTCAAAGACGCGCAAGATCATAACGCAAAACGCATTGCTTTTGAGTAAGGCTGTGTCTATTTTAAAAACATGGCACGCTCACCCGCACAAAAGACAGATAGCGCATCGATTTTTAATCGTACGCACGCCCGCCACAGGCGCGAAAAAGCGGCGCGCTCTTTTGATGATTTCCGGTTTTTACATGACCGCGTTTGCGACACGCTGAATGATCGTCTGCGCGATATTCAGCGGACATTTACAAATGTTCTGGTGATCGGGCATGCCCCGCGTAAAGGCGAATTTGACGAGATATTATCAACCGCCACCATCACCCAGACAGACCTTGCTTCAAATGTTTTACAGCCTACGCGCTTTCGCGCCGTTCAAAGCGCCGAAGATATGTTGCCGTTTCAAAATCAAAGCTTTGATCTGGTTTATAACGCGCTCAGCCTGCATCAGGTGAATGATCTTCCCGGCGCGCTTATTCAGATCAAACGCGTTTTAAAGCCTGACGGTTTGTTTTTAGGGTGCATGTTTGGCGGGGAAACCTTGTTTGAGATGCGCAGCGCCTTAACACAAGCCGAGATGACCCAATATGGCGGCGTGAGCCCGCGTGTGCACCCGTTTGCCGATAAGCCGCAAACAGGCGAACTATTACAGCGCGCTGGCTTTGCGCTTCCTGTTGTCGATTCAGACATCGTCACGGCAACCTATCCGCATTTCTTTGCGTTAACCCGCGATATCAAAGGCATGGGTGAAAGCAACATCATCAATAACCGCCGCGAGACATTCACAGGCCGCACATTTTTTGAAAAAGCCGCGCGACTTTACCACGCGGGATTTGCCGAAGAAGACGGGCGCATTCCGGCCAAATTTGAGATGATTTATATGCATGGCTGGGCACCGCACGAATCCCAGCAACAGCCTTTGCGCCGCGGCAGCGCTGAAAACAGGCTGGCGGATGTGCTTCAAACCGAAGAAATCAAAACAGGAATTAAGACACCATGAGTGATGTGACAAATATCGAAATCATCCCGATTCTGGAGGATAATTACAGCTATTTTTTGACCAATGAAAGCGGCGAGATTGCCGTGATTGACCCCGGCGCGGCCAAGCCGATTATCAAAGCTTTGAACGGGCGCATGATTACAACCATTTTAAACACGCACCATCATGACGACCACATTGCCGCCAACCATATTTTAAAATCCGAATATCAATGTAACATCATCGGCCCTGAAGCCGATCGCGAGCGTATTGCAGATATGGATGAGGGCGTCAAAGACGGTGACATTATTACGTTTGGTCAGATGGAAATCGAGATCATTGAAACGCCTGGCCATACCATAAATCATGTTTGTTTTTATCTTCCCTCGCTCAATGTTTTATTCAGCGGCGATACATTATTTTCCATGGGGTGCGGGCGTTTATTTGAAGGCACTTCAGAGCAGATGTATCAATCATTTAGAAAACTCGCCGCCCTGCCCGATAACACGATGGTTTATTGCGGGCATGAATATACCCAGAGTAATGGTGAGTTTTGTCTTTCGATTGAACCTGAAAACGGCTCTTTGAAACAGCGCATGGCGCAGGTTTATGGTTTACGCGCCAAAGATCGTCCGACAATTCCAGTCAGTTTGAAGCTTGAAAAACAGACCAATGTTTTTATGCAAGCCCAAAGCGCTGAAAGATTCGCAGAATTACGGGCGCTAAAAGATAAATTCTAGCGCCCGTTTAAAACTGGTTACCCGGTAAAAATTTTCAATGAAATCTTAAGAGTTATCTTTGGCCGTCAACGTGCCTGTTGTGCGGCGGCGACGCTGGCGCGGTGCAGGTTTTTCACCATCTGATGCGCCTTTATTGTCTGCGTTATTATTTGAATCTTGTTGATTAGAATTCTGTTGGCCGCCTGTTTTGCGGTCTTTGATCTTGCTTGATTTGTGCGAGGGGATCGGAATGGGGCGTGCGCCCATCTGGTCGCGTTCGCTGATCGCCACTTCAATTTCAAGACGAGCCGCAACCTTGCGCAACTCATGCAAACATTCCATCAAGCCTTCGCGCGTTTGTGCATTTTTTTTATCATCAAACCACGCCTTGTGCGCCTTCAGGCAATTATCTGTTGCGTCCTGCAATCTCTTTTGAATTTCGTCCATAATGCACTCCTGCCTATTTATTCTGTGAGATGTACAATAGCGCGGCATTGCAAAAACGGCAAGAAACGATTTACCATGCCTTTTATCAGGCTGGAAATACCGATTGATAAACCTTCAAAGAACGGCCTAACTATTGCCAAAAATATTGTTAATTTGCTGGCTCACCCGCACAAAGGTCGTCCGTTTTGAAAGCTCCTTAAGCGTCACCGCCCCCACATAAGTACAGCTAGAGCGCAAACCGCCCAAAATATCCTGTAGCGTGTCTTTGACATGCCCGCGATAGGGAATCTTGACTGTCTTGCCTTCGCTCGCGCGATATTCGGCAACGCCGCCCGCGTGTTTTTCCATCGCGGTCTCACTGCTCATGCCATAAAAAACGACTTCTTTTTTGCCATCCTTATTGGTTTCAACGCTAAACTCGGATTGATCGTGCCCTGCCAGCATCCCGCCAAGCATAACAAAATCCGCCCCTGCGCCGAACGCTTTGGACACATCGCCCGGAACGGTACAACCGCCATCGGCGCAGACAAAACCTTTGAGACCATGCGCAGCGTCCGCACATTCGATAATGGCGGAGAGTTGCGGGTAACCAACGCCTGTCATTTTGCGCGTTGTGCAAACACTGCCCGGGCCAATGCCGACCTTTACAACATCCGCCCCGCTTAGAACCAGCTCTTCTACCATCTCGCCTGTCACAACATTGCCCGCCATAATTGTAACGTCAGGCATTTTGTCGCGCATGCGGCGTACGAAATCAACGAACGGTTCGCTGTAGCCATTGGCAACGTCGATACAAAGCTTATCGATGCCTTTGCC